>Ga0209777_10001560_pt1 | contig 32537 bp, 33 predicted proteins | sample FrelakmetHBP12HB_FD_187147 | JGI IMG/M metagenome (GOLD analysis project Ga0209777, IMG submission 187147) | Freshwater lake sediment microbial communities from the University of Notre Dame, USA, for methane emissions studies -HBP12 HB (SPAdes)... | ecosystem: Environmental > Aquatic >... | reverse complement strand
GAGATGAGTCCCCTGCAGCAGCGGGCTTTCCAACTCCTTGGTTTGTAGCCATGTAAATGAAAACCCATTTTCTCCGAAATTCTTTTCGGATCAATAGGTTATTATCTTAATACCCCAGGAACTTCGGACTAATGCTTTCTGCAATAGTTGAACGATCAAAAACAGTTCAAACCCCGCTAATTGTGCTCTCCTCATGGCTCCCCCATCTGTCCTTTTTTTAGGGAATCCGCTGATCGTAAGGCATGGACGACCCCACTGTGAATCCTCCGTCACGCCGATCAAAACCAGTCTGCACTTGAGGAACCCGGCAAGGGAGCCCCGTCGTTGGGTGACTTGAACCCATGCCATGGCGGCGAAGATATGCAATCATGTCTATCTTTCTCCTTTCTCTGGTCCATGGGTACGGGACCAAACGGGTTGTGCGTCGAATGATAACGCCACTATATGAAAATAACCCAATTTTGTCAAGATTAACTTTCGACAGACCAATTTTCCACCAAAATGTCGGTTTGGGATTTGGGTTCGGTGGGATATCGTTGATTGCTATTGGGGGATTGGGGGGGATTAAAACCGGGGGCAGATTTTGCAGGCTTCGGGGGGATCTGTGCTTCGCATCCGGCGCCGGTGTTCTGTAAACACTTCGCCATTCCATATTTCGGAAAGCGGCTGGGACAACAGGTTTCCGGCCGTCACCGAGGGCTGACAGTCACAGAGCGTCACGTCGCCGCCAACACCGACGGGCACGGTTTGCCACGGCGAGAAGCACCAGGTGTGGTTCTCCGAGCGGCGGTAGAGCTGGTCCGGCGGAAAGAGGAGGAACTTGCCGTACCGTTTCGAGAGGCCAAACTCTTCCAGCCCCCGCACGGATAGGACCGGCAGGTTCTTCTTAAAGGCCCGGGCCACCCCGCTTCTCACCTTCGCCGATATGCGGTCATCCACGTTTTTCAGGAGCGTATGGCCCAGGTTTTCCCTGAAATTTAGGTCGCTCAGCATCATCACGTGCACGCCGAGACCGGCGACCACATCGACAAGTTCTTCAAGATGTTGAACCGTGGTAATGGAGACTGCGGAGAAGACGGCAGTCGAAATCGGCCGCACCGATTTCGACAAAGAGACGAAGGCTTTAATATTCTCGACCACTCGATCAAGGTCCGTCCCCGGCCTGACCGTGTCGGTGGCTTCCTGCGTTGCCGCATCGACGCTAAAGGCGATCGATGAAAGCCCCGCCTTTAACAGCTCATGTGACAGAGGAGCATCGAGGAGCATACCATTTGTCACTAAGGCCACCCGCCGTCCCCGGGATGAAGCCTCGCCGATGAAATCGACGATCTGCGGGTGCAGGAGCGGCTCTCCCAGGCCCACGAGCGTGATCCGGTAAGCGTGAGGCAGGAGGCCAAGGATGCTGAGAAACATCCATTTCGGCATGTCCGTCCCATGCCGTTCCAGGAAGGTACGGGCGCAATAGGAACACCTGAGGTTACAGCGGGTCGTTATTTCGATGTTGGCGAATACCGGCTCGGTCTCCACGCAGGGGGTCAAGACCGGTTGCCCGTCTGCGATCATATATCCGCTCGGGCATCGTGCGACATGTCTTGCGGAAGATGCGGAACGGGCTAGGAAATTTCCAGCCTCGGGTTCCCCTTCGGCCAGTGTTGCAATTCGTTCTTCGTCACGGCGATCCGTCTCTTCGACAAGATCGGAGACCGCGCGGGCGACCACGTCCACAGCGAGGGAGCCGTTCCTTCCGCGAAAAAGATCATGTTCCGCTGCGGGGATCACAACCGTCCGAACCGGCCCGCAGAAGCTCTCCTTCTCCCAGTCATAAGCGTTTGCCGACGGAACCAACTCATCCTCCTCACCATGAAGAACAAGGACCGGAAAAGAACCGTCATGCCTGGTTCTCCCGACAGCATTGATGAGCGATACCATGCTCGCCACCGAGCTGAAAGGGACTTCCGAACGGCCGGACCGGTGCCGTGTCCATCGCTCGAGATATGCCGTGTCGATCCGCTTCGGCACCGAGGCGAGGACGAGGAGGTCGGGAGAGATCGAATGATCCTGGAGGGCCGAAAGGGCGAGAACGCCGCCTGTGGAATGACCGATCACGACGAGGAGATGTCCTTCTTCTTTGTACGGTCCAATCGCCCTTGCCACCGCAGTAACGAATGCCTGCCTGTCAAAAACCGGAGTCTGGCTCGTACCATGGCCCGGAAGGCGAACCGTCGTCACCGAATCGGCCCCATATCCTGTTTTAAGCTTCTCAATTAGAGGGCTGAGATGCTCCGGGGATCCCGTATATCCATGCATACAAACGATCCCTAAGGGCAAGGCTACATCTCCTCGAACCTGGTCACGATTTCCCTGACGCCGGGATAGCGAGCGATGATATCCGAAACTCTTGCCAGCCGGGGAGCGGTCCGGGGATCGGACACGAGGCCGGCGATCCTCGATTTGATCTGGTCGTCGGTCATGCGATCGAGGGCTTCCACATAGACATTCGGATTTCCCCGGAACGGCTGGGGTGGGACAAGGCGGACACCGCAGCCAAGGCGTTCAAGGCATACTCCATTATGGGCCTGCTCGGGTTGAAAGGGCATCACGACCACGGGGACCCGTTCCTGCAGAGCCTCAAACACGGTTAACTGGCCCCCGTGGGTGACGAGAAGGCTGGCATAGGGAAAGATCCTCCGAAGGGGAGCAAAGGTATAAGTGACAACCCGGGGATCCGAAGGCACGATATTTAGGAATTGCTTCTGGCCCCCCGCAGCCACTACCACGCGGTATCCCAGGTCCAGCAGGATGCCGATGATCCGCGGCATCGAAGGCAAGTATACCGCGCAGGTACCGAAGGAGACGACCGCCAGGGGGCGGCCGTCTCTCCTTAAAACGTCAATATCCACCGGGTCGTACGGCCAATCGTCCCAGAAAAGAGGCCCGACATGGATGATACCCGGACTCTCCGGCAGAGGCATGAATTCGGGAAAGTCCCACAGAAACGTCCGGTCGCCCTTCAGCACGTGACGGATATCTCCGTTGGTCTTCTCAATGCCGACCGCGCTGAGCGCCGCGCCGAGACGAGATCCCGCGTACCGAAAAAAACCGTCCAGGATGGCGCGCTGCTCATCTCTTCCCGGTTCACCGTCGGCAAACCCGAGGGTCTCCTCTGAGTCCGGGATCATGCACCCACAGATCAGTGAGTCGAAGGGGACGCCCTTGAGACGTGCAGCGGCCTTCACGGTAAATCGAAAAACACCGAGGACGCGGTCAGGCCGGTAGTCTTCGATGAGCTTGACTTCGGCGTTGATGCAGTCGATGATTCTGGAGGGACGCCGGAACCACTCCACAGAAGGAGCTCCCGCATCGTCGCTTTCCTGAATATCAGGCAACACGGCATAGTCTACCGCTCGTTTCTCCAGAAAGGGGACATGCTTCTTGCCGACGGCAAGGCGCGCCTTGTGCCCCCGCAGGAGGAGGGCCTGATAGACCGCCAGACACTTTGCGATATGGGACAGAGAGTTATTTCCTGGAACGAGAAGAAATCGCTTCGGGCCCATCAGAAGTAGTATCCGAGCATGACGGTGACGGAATTGATGCCTTTGTTTTCGTGGTTAAGCCCCCCGTTGGAGACGTGGTGGAGTCGGGTGGCGAAAAAGAATTCTCTCTTTGGGTTGAACTTAAGATCTGTCCCGATGCCGATCTGAGGATTGAAATTGAGCCGCAACCCCTGCCCTTCCACTTTAAAATCCGTGTAGATCACGCCGATTCCTCCCTCGACGTAGGGCCTCAAGAGTTGTGTTTCAAGGCCCCGGATGTAGTAGAGGGCGAACATATTTGCCGAGCCCATGAACCTATGGTCAGGATGCATTGTTGAGCCAGCGCTCACTTCGACCTTGAACCTCAGGGCTTCAGGGGCCCGATGATGCCAGATCTTCTCGTAATCGAAGATGGCGAACCCGGTCAAAAGGCCGAAGGAGATATCAGCTCCGCCCGTATAGCTCTTTCCTCCGGTCATTGCCACGCCGAAACGGGTGGGTTCCCCGGTGTCGGCTTTTTCCTCAGCGAGGGCCTCTCCGACCGGGATAAGCAGAGAAACCAGGACAAGAGAAATGATCGCCATCAAATTGAAGGGACCTGTTTTCATCTTCTCTCCTCCTTTTTCATATTTTTCATATCCTGCCAAGCGTGATCAACCCAAAAGCCTTCTCCCAACCCACCTTTAGACATTGTACCACGTCGATATCCTCCCGCGGGAAAGACTGCTTCGAGCCTGAGAGAACTGGCTCCGGGACGGCGCAAGCTGTAAGCAGCGCCCCATCCTTCTTGAGAATCAGGGCCGCAGCCGCCATATCGAAGGCGTTATTCGTAGGAAAGCTCCCATAGACCGGCGTAAAGGAGAGCGCCCGGACAGCCTCGTCCAGCAGTTCCGCGTAAGACTCTCCGCACTGTCTGTGCCCATCTGCGCCGATGATCAGGAGCCCTTTCCTGGAGAGGGCGAGTTTTTGATTTCTCAGGTTTCCTGTCTCGATGCTAATGATTCTGCAGTAGGCTCCCTCGTCTCGTTCCGGACGGGAAAGAAGAAAAAAGGCGGAGCCTTCTCCGGGGACCGCGCTCTGGCGATCAAATCTGAAAGGGTCCACCTCATGCTTATTCCACTCGCCAAAAAAGCGCCGCCAGCAGTAACCAAGAATATCGCAATATTCGTCAACGCTTCCCAGAAGCACTAAGTCAACCCTTCTCTCTTCGAGCCACGTCGTCGCCGTGAGAAGTGCCGATGTAAGGGAAGTCTCGAACTGACTTACCGTAAGGCATGGCCCGGAGACTCTTAGCAAAATGGAGATATGGGCTGCTGCGGCATTGTGGACGGAATTGGAAAAATGAGTTGGGCTGGAAAGGGGGTCCCCATCGTTGATGAAGGAATCAAGAAAGGCAGACGTGGTAGCGGAGGCTCCGTATCCTGTAGCAATGATAATACCGAGGCGCTCCCGGTTGATCTCTATCCCTCCTGAGTCTTTCAATGCAAGCGAGGCGGCGAGAAGTCCCATCCGAGCATAATGATCCACCCTTCTGAGACTTGCTCTCGGTATGAATTCATCGAGTCCGGCTGTCTCTGCACGGTAGCAGGGCATTTCCTCTTGCCCTCCGGAGGATTGGACGACCACATTCTTCGTGCGTCTCTCCGTGCTGTGCAGTGCATCTGAAAACGCATCGACCCCGCTACCGAATGCACCTACCACTCCAATTCCACGAATCGTAACCGGCATTCTTTACGCTCTCTTGAAAAGGAGGGCTCCATTCGAGCCGCCAAAGGCGAGTGACTGGGAAAGGGCAGTATGACCTTTGAAGGTTGTCGTCTGTTCAACCGGGGATACCGGGAGGTCCGGGTCTCGAACGGAGAATCCTGCGCTGGCGGGAACTCTTCCCGTCTCAAGGCATGCTACGGTAAAGACTGCCTCGATTCCTCCTGCCGCACCGAGGGTGTGGCCGGTTATTCCCTTCGTCGACAGGAAGGGAACCCCGGGAAGGAGTTCGTTGAGAACGTGGCTCTCAACACGATCGTTGTCGGAAGTCCCCGTGCCATGGGCATTGACAAAAGCAATCTCCCCTGTGTCGATATCACAGGATCGCAGAACCTCCCTGAGGGCGCGCCTGAGCCCTTCACCCTTCGGATGGGGCGCGGTGAGGTGATAGGCATCCGTCGAGCATCCATAGCCGAATAAGATGGAGCGGACACGTTCCATCCTTTCCCGGCATGAATCTTCTGATTCAAGCACGAGCATCCCGGCGCCTTCCCCGAGGTTGAGCCCTTTCCTGCGTCGGTCGAAGGGTTTGCAGGGGCCATCATCCGTGACCATGAGGGATATAAACCCGTTATAGGTAACGTGGCACAATTCGTCGGCGCCTCCCGCGACAACGATATCACAGATGCCGGACCGGATCCAGGAGAGGCCGATTCCAATCGCATCGGTGCCTGAAGAACAAGCGTTGACAACGGTCTGGCAGGGCCCCGTGAGAGAAAACTCCCTCGCTATTGCCGAGGCAGGATTGCTCCTGAGATATCTTGTGATAGGAGCCATATCCGGATCTCCACCCATCCTGAATCCTCTGTAAAAATCCTCGTTGTTCATGGAGCTTCCTACGGTCGTGCCCACACAGACGCCTACCCGTTTCTTCTCAAGTTGCCGGATGGAAAGCCCTGCGTTCGCAATGGCCTCATGTGCCGCGGCCACTGCGAATTTGCCTGTCAGATGCAAATCCTCTCTCTTTCTCAGTTTTTCAGGCAGGAATTCGCCGGGCACCTCAAGGACAGGGTATATCTTGGGATGGGTGCTCCTGAACCGCGAGGGAGGAACCAGATTCCTCTTGCCTTCGAAAAGAGAAGCGATACATTCGACAGCATCTGCGCCAGCTGCACAGATGCATCCCATGCCCGTTACGGCGATGGATGACCTCTCCTTCATTTCGTACGTTTCTCTTCGACGTATGCGGTGAGGGCGTTGATCGACTGGAACGCGATTCGGCCCTCTTCGAGGCTTTTTACCTGGACCCCAAAGTGCTTTTCCAGGATGACGACCAACTCCACGGCGTCGAGAGAATCGAGCCCCAATCCTTCGCCGAAAAGCGGCATATCATCCGTGATGTCATTGGCCGTGATCTCCTCCAGGTTGAGTTCCTCAATGAGAAGCTGTTTCAGTTGTTCGTTCAGTGTCATCGAGCGTTTCCTTTCTTGCCATCTGGAAGCTGTGACGCATTTTCCCACATGTCGAAAAAGTTGAAAAACTGGTAGGGATGGTCCTGCGTGTAGGATTCAAGGGCGCTTACGAACCGGCTCACGGAAGGAAACAATTCCTTACCGGACATTCCCGCATCGGGCTTCACGCGGATGACATCATAGATGCGAAGATCGTTCCGTGCGGGACGCGACTTATGTGACAAAAGGACAACGACCGGGGCCCCCGTGGCCGAAGCAATTTTGAAGGCGCTGAAAGGAAATAGCGCTTGGTCGCCCAAAAAGGGGACCGCCACAGCCCCTTTCCTGCTCCCGAACCGCCTGTCTCCCATGACGCAGACGATCTCGCCCCGCTTGAGGACCTGCATGATCTCGATCACCCCGCCCATGGGGCCTGTCGGATCGATGATGGCAAAGGGAGCTTTTGTCCCCTCATGCTCGTAGTAGTGAAGATCCACATCGCCTTCTTCGCGCCGGAGGACGAGATGCACGGGCACGTCCATCATCCTAAGCGCTGCCATTGCGGCCTGCCAACACCCCACATGGGCGGTCATTAGAATGATGCCCCGCCCTTCTTCGACCAGATGAAGGAGCGCTTCCCTTTCAGGAAAGCTAAACTCGATACATTTTTCTCTGAGGATCCCGATGATGGCACGATCAATGAGCACCTGCCCGAGGGCGACAAACATTCGATAGCTGTCGGTGAGCCTGCGCAGGAAGCTCCTTTTTCTAAATCTTCTCGATAGGTAAGGCGTTGCCTTCGCGCGGATCGACGGCCTGCAGAGGACATAATAAAGAGCGACCAGTGAGAGCAGAAGATAGGCGCATCGTCTTCCTCCGTACCTGATCAGAAAATAGAAGATACGATGCTGTGCCCGTGTGCCAATACTCCGGCTTGTCCAGGCCGGCACAGGATCTCCAGAGGCAGTCATCTCACGTGCCCCCGTTCTCCTTCTGGACCAGGGAAACGATCGCATAAATGACAGAGCCCGTTGCAACCGCAAGGATCGGCCCGAGGATGAAGGAGCCGATGATCCATTCATAAAGACGCTGAAGCGACTGGTACCCTATCGTTCTGAGCGAGATCTCCGTGAGGAATCTGCCGTGCCGGATAAAGTACCCAAGCTCGATACAGAGGGCTGGCACAAGGGGCGGCATGCAGAGCTGACTCGCGGTGAGAGCCACCAGCTTGTTGAGCCGAAGAAAACTGGCCGTCGCCAGGATCGAGATCGTCTGGCACCCGATGAGCGGAAGGCTTCCCAGAAAGACTCCCAGGGAGGCGGAGATGGCAAGTTGCCGCGGGGATGCATGCCCTTTCGTAAGGCTCCTCAAGGACCGGAGGGGATGGAGAATCGTAATCTTTTCTGATTCGGGAGGCACCGGCATGAAACGCTTATGGGGTACCGGAACCATGGCCCGAACCGTGAGCCTTGTATTGAGCAGACTCAGCCGGAAGTTGTCTTGAAAAGGCCGGAAATGGGAGAGCCGTTTCGTTCCTTCTGAATAGTGGACAGAGATCTCGACCTCTCTCAAATCAATGCCCGCCCAGGCTGCCTTGACGAGCACTTCCACTTCGAAGGTATAGTGTCTCTCCAGCAGTTTGAGCCAGTCGAGAACGACAACCGGGTAGGCGCGAAAGCCGCTCTGAGTGTCCTTCAGGGATCTGCCCGTCTGGACCCTGAACCAGAAGTTGGAAAAACGCCTGCCGAAACGCGATGAGAAAGGCGTATCGGTCCCGGCGAAGTTCCGCGCGCCGACGACGATGGCCTGAGGAGCCTCTTCGATCTTCGAGAGAAAGAGCGGGATATCGGCAGGGTCGTGCTGCCCGTCGGCATCGATCGTAATGAGGTGGGTCATGCCGAGGTTCCGAGCCTCTTTTGCCGCACTCATGACCGCCGCGCCCTTGCCCCTGTTCCTATCGTGACGGACGATGTGAACACCCAGATCTCCAAGCGTTTCGATACCACCGTCGGTGCTGCCGTCATCGACGACCATCACCTCCGGATGAATCCTCAACGTACGGGACACGATCTCCCGCAGGGTCTGCCCATGGTTATAAACAGGGATCACGATGAGGGGTTTCACCGGCGTGGACATCCCTTCATGAAGGCTTGGAGGACCCCGGTCCCCCAATGCGGCGATCCGTTTTGGCGAATCGGATGAAATGATGGAGATGCGAGATGAATCGCCTCCAGCTATCGGGAGATCGCCACATCATCGAGACGTAGTCGGCAAGCACCCTTGGTCGCAGGAAGTGCCTCCTGTAGAATTCCACAAAGAGCTTCTCCAGACGCGTCCGAGTCATCCCCTTCGGGAGGAAGACAAAATGCATGCAGTCCATCTTCTCCCAGTCCTCTTCGAAAGTCCCGAGATCGGCGATCTGCTCGTAGAGGGGAGAGCCGGGGAAGGGCGTAAACTTCGACACGTTGATATCGTCGACGGGCAGGGAGAAGACAAAGTCCATGCTCTTCCGGATACTCTCTTCCGACTCACCGGGGAGCCCCATCATCATCAGGCCTTTCACCCGGATGCCGGCTTTCTTGATGAGGCGGATCTTCTCCCTCAGGAGGCTGAGATCCGCGTTCTGACGGTGCTGGGTAAGGAGCGCCTCGTCACCGCTTTCGATTCCCAGGCTGATCATCCAGCATCCGGCTTCCTTCATGCGCGCCAGAAGGTCGGCGTCGATGTGCTCCGCGCGGACAGCGCAGTTGAAGGTCAGGCCGAGGGGTCGGTCGATCATCCGCTCCGCAAAATCCTCGATCCTTTTCCGATTGAACGTGAACTGATCGTCATAGAAATTAATATGCCGGAGGCCGAACCTCTCTCTCAGATAGCGCAGGTGCTCGTAGAGGTAGGCTGCGGAATTATACCGGAAGGTGCGCAGAAAGACCGACCGGTCGCAGTAGGTGCACGCGTAGGGACAGCCACGGCTTGCGATACAACTGGTATTGGGTGTTCGGGGATAGTTAAAAATGGGGAGGCGATACGCGTGAGGATATCCGTCGAGCTTTTCATAGGCGGGAAAGGGCAACGTGTCGAGATCGAGCCCCGGCGTGCGGTAGCCGGTGAAATGGGCCTCGCCCGATCGATCCCGATAGGTGAGGCCTCGAACCCGGGCAGGATCTTCTCCGTCGTGTTCCAGAAGCTCGGAGAGGGTCTCCTCGCCCTCCCCGACGACGGTAAAATCGATGACAGGAAAATCTCGAAGAATCTTCTCCTTGAGGGCCGATACGTGGTGTCCGCCAAAAACGACTTTGATCCGAGGGAGAACCTCTTTGGCCATGCGGGCAAGCCTCACTCCGTCCAGGAAACTTGAGGTCGTTGCGCTGAAGCCGATGAACCCGGGGTTTCCCTGCCGCAGGAGGTCTCGTATCACTCGCTCGGCATCGGGTTTTGCGTAACAGTCAACGATCGTGGTGGGAATCCCTCTTTTTTCCAGATAAGCAGCAATACTCGCAAGCCCGAGGGGAGGCATGATGTTCGCGATTCTCGAGATGTCGAGTCCAGCCTGGGCCTGGGGATACCCGAGGGGATGTACGAGCAGCATCTTTACCGCTCTCGTTTCGGACATGGACCGGGGACCCGAGGGAGAATTTCTATTCATGGGATCCATTTCGACCATAAAAACCGTGGAGGCCGAAAAGCCTCAGAGCCCGAAGACGCATATACCCTTCCGCCGGCGGAAAGATCCGGTTCTTTCTCTTGCCGAAAGCTTTTCGAATTGCATCATTGATCGATTCTCTGTCCATGCCCGGCGAAAAGTAAAAGATGGGCCTCAGAAGGGAGTCCGTCCCGGTTAAGATGCCCTCTTCGATGGCCCTCCCGTGGAGGGCCGTGCCCGGAAGGATGCGGATCCCGGAAAAGGCCATCACGAAGGCGTTCTTGAGAAGCTCCATATTCCTGAGTGCCTCCTTCAGCGTAGCCTCTGTCTCGCCGGGGCATCCGAACATGACATAATGAAAGCAGGGGACCTGTTCCTGCAGGCAGATCTCGTTGAACGCGACGACATCTTCGAAGCGGAACCCCTTGTTCAGTTCCGTAAGGGTCGTATCGGTGGCCGCATCGGTACCGAGTTCGATGAAATCGAGACCGGAGCGCTTTAGAAGCCGTATTTCATCGCGGCGGATCGCCTGGGGACGGAAAAAGGCAGACCAGGACAGAGGGAGTTCACGGGCGACCAGTTCTTCCGCAAGGGAGAGGTAATGGCCCTTCGGGTCATTGAAGACGGAATCGGCAAAAAAGAGCGAATGAATACCGTGATCCTTAATCAGTCTCTCCACCTCATCAGCGACTTTTCCGGGCTCCAGATATCGCGGGTCGTCTCCTTCTATGGCTGGATAGGTGCAATAGGTGCACCGATAAGGACAGCCCCGCTTTGTTTGCAGACCGAGAATCCCGCCATTTTCACCGTAAAAACGGAGCAGATCCTTCTCCCAGACCGGCTGAAAGGCATTCACATCCACGAAGGAATCACCGTGGTTTCGAATGACCCTGCTGGGTTTTTTTCCCTCTTCAATGTGCTGGATGAACCTGTTAAAAAGGGATTCCCCCTCTCCCGCTATGCCGTAATCTGCTTCGATATAATCGATGATTGTTTCGGGCATGATGGAAAAGCCAGGTCCACCGAGAACAACAGGGGCATCGGTCATCTCTCGAATCGTCCGAACAATCCCTCGGTTAAGTGCGAGCGACCAGAAGTCATCCGGGGCAGTCGAATCCACGTTGTCGATATTCCGAAGGGAGATGCCCACGATGTCCGGCTCGAAGCGCGCAAGGGCACTCCGGAGCCTTTCGGATGACTGGGTCTCTGCAAAATAGTCAAACTGATGAACGGTGTGGCCGCAGGAGGAAAGGGCGGATGTTAAAACGGCCATCCCCAGCGGATAGACGGGATAAGGCTCAGAGATCGTATTCGTAGAGACGAGAAAGATCCTGCTCATCTCTTTCCGAGATCCTCTTTTTTCCGGAACGCCCGCCGCTGCCGTGAGTCATACCGGCGGTAGGTCCCATCATCCATTTCTCTCCGGATCACCTTCTTCAGGAGTTCCCCCATCCTGAGTCTCCCTCCCTCGCCCGGATAGAACGTATCCCATGCATAGTCGTAAAGCTCCTGGAGCTTTTCCGGGGTCATTCTTTTCGGCCTGAAGACGACCATATCGGCCGTGTAATCGATCCAGTTGTTGCTCAGGATCCGCCCCTCCCCTTCAAGCTTGGCCCGTATGGGTGAATGCGGGTAGGGCGTCAGCACGGTGAATTCGGCCATATCGACGCCGATCTCCTGCACAAAATCGACGAGCCTTCGGATGGCGCCTTCATCCTGCTCGTCGGTGCCGAGGATAATCGTTCCTTCGACGCCAATGCCATGGTCCTTCAGTCTTTTAATACGGCGGCGGATGACATCGGACGTGTCGAAGATAGCCTGGTAGACATACCAGCATCCTGCTTCCGCAGCCAGCGAAAGGATCTCATCGTCGTCAAGAATAGGGTGGCTGACCCATTTCTTCTTGAGAGGAATCATGGCACGGAAGAGGTCAACGAGCCAATGGCGCTCCTGTGCCAGGGAATTATCGACGAGGAAAAGCCTGTTGTTCGGGATGGACGCCATTTCTTCGATGACCTTGTCGATGGGACGAGGGCGGAACTGTCTTCCGCCGAGATATCCCACGCAGCAGGGGAAGCAGTTGAATCTACACCCTCTCGAAGCATGGACGAGATCGAGCATCTGTACCCCGCGATAGTTATAGAGGCTGCGATCGAGGATCTCGCGCCGGGCCGTTCCGATCAAACGGGTGTCAGGAAAATCGTTTAAATGAGGATAGCTCTTTTTCAGCCTGCCCTTTTTGAAATCCTCGAGGACCTGGGTGAAGCGCCCTTCCGCTTCTCCTATGAACACGGAATCAGCATGGCCCTCGACCTCCTCCGCGTGGAGGGTGGTCGCGATCCCGCCGAAGATAACAGGGATACCCCGCTCCCGGTAAAGCCGGGAGATTTCGAAGGCCCGTGGGAGCTGGCATGTGAGCATGATCGATAGGGCTGCAATATCCGGTGCATCATCGGAGGGCAGGTTCTGGACATTTTCGTCGAAAAAGCTTATCTCCACTTCTTGCGGAACGGCGGCGGCAAGGACGACGGGCCCGTGCGGAGGGAGATGAAACTCCGTCTGTCTTTTCAGTTTCGGCCACCGGGGATAGATCAGTGTCATTTTCATACAGGTGCTAAGATCCTTTCCGTGCTGTGGCGATTTCGATACACCTCTGTATCAGGCCGAGCATATCCTCTATGCTCCCCCCGTTCATCCGGATTCTTCCCTCTCTGTCTATTCCAATGCCACCATAGGAGAATCCATCGGCCTGATCCGCCCTCTCCAGAAGGCAGAAAAGGGAGCCGGTCACAGGGGTCGATGAAGCAGGGCCGATCTCCGGACAACCCATGTCGCACGTACCGGCGAGGACCCCGTCGCTCTCCCCTTCAGCAATGCTCCCTATCGCGAAGTGAAGGCTCTGAATGCCCGTGAGAGGCTCTTCACAGATGACGAAACTCGTCCCTGTCAACCCAAAACGGATCGCTGCCTCGCCCAAAAACGAGTTCGGTAGCGTATAGGCAAAGAGGTTCGGACTGGCAAGGCGGCCTCCGTCAGGCAAGACGGTTTTGAAATAGTCCATGTCTGTGGCGAGGCATCCGGAAAAGCTCGAGGCGATGAGCCCCACGTTCCGCTTTTTCTCCCACCTGTCACGATGTGCATCCTGGAGGGCGAGTGCGATTGCGGTGAGACCGATCTTGGAGTAGGCGTCGAGCCTGCCGAAGCGCGGGAAAGGCCCGTGGAAGGCCGTCTTGCGGGTTGGTGAAGGAATGGGGCCCTGACCTCCCGGAAGAGAGGTATGATCCCTGCCCCGGCCGATACCCTTCGGAGTAACCCATCCGAGCCCGGTAACCGCAATGTTCATGATTGATTCTATTCCTTCAGTATGATTGCGGCATTGACCCCGCCAAACCCGGAGTTCGTCGTCATCACGTATCTTCCTCCGATCGAAACGGGATGGGAATGAACGACGCCTTCTGCGCCGTTCTCCGGGTCTCGAAAACCGACAGTCGGAGGAACCGTGTGGGTCAGAAGAGTCCTGGCCGCAATGGCCACTTCGATTCCTCCTGCTGCGCCGAATGTGTGGCCGATGGCCCCTTTTACGGAATAGACCGGGGGAACCCTTTCACCGAAAACGCTCGAGAACGCCCTGAGTTCCATGAGGTCGTTATAAATGGTCCCGGTGCCATGGGCGCTGATACCTGCGATGTCCCCGGGCTCCACGGATGCCTTCGTCATGGCGCGCCGTATGGCATCCTGCAGACCGCATCCGTCCGGTGACGGTGACGTAAGATGGAATGCATCGTTTGCGACGCCCCAACCGGCTATCGCCACACGGGGCCCGGCGCTGCGGCTTCCCATCCTCTTCGGACTCACCAGGTGGAGGTACGCTCCACCCTCGCCCAGTGAAAGGCCGGATCTCTTCTTATCGAAGGGCTGTGCCGGCGATGCAGAGAGGGCCTGAAGCGATGAAAATCCGGAGAAGACAAATTCCGTCACAATATCAGCGCAGCAGATGAAGACCGACTCGGCAGCACCGGATGAAATCAGGCAGGCCCCCTGTGCAATGGCGACGGTTGCCGAGGCACAGGCGGCGCTGATATTGAATCCCGGTCCTGACAGGCCCATTTCCCGGGAGATAACGGCGGCAAGCGAGGAAGGGAACATGTCGGACGCATCAGCGGCAAGCCCCTTTCTTCTTTTTTCGAGATTATCGATCCCGGCTTTGGTGGAAGCCGTGATGACGGTGGAATCACGGGGAATGTCCGGGGCGGCGGTGCAGAGGCGGCTGATCAGGTCCCGGATCCTCGACCGTGCTCCCTGATCGGTGAGACTGTCGATGCATGCGGCAATCGAGGCTTTATAACCGTCGGTGGGGAACCGCTCGACCTTACGGATCGCTGTCCTTCCACGGAGGAGCTCCTCCCAGGTATCGTCCAGGGTCGGGCCGAGTGAGGTCAGGGCCCCCGCCGAGGCGATGAAGACTTCCTTCACTCCAGGCCCCCTTCTTTCCATCGCCGGCGGAAGTCCTGATAAAAGGGAGGCGGCAGGAGAAGGAGATGGTTCTCCTTATCGAGCATGATCTGCACGGTATATCCGGTTGTCGATATCTCCCCTTCGCTGTTCCTGATCACATATTCGAAATTGATCCGGGCCGCTTCCGACCAGTGGAGGATCGCTTCGATCGTGAAATCTTCGTAGAAGCGAAGGGGCAGGTGGTAGTCGATATGGATGATCTTGATCGGGGCGACGACGCCGTTTCGGTAAAAGTCAAGATATCCGATTCCGTATTTTTCGCCCATGGCAGCCCGGGCATCCTCAAAGTAGCTTGCATATCTCCCATGCCACACGATGCCGAGGGGATCGGTCTCTTCAAATCGCACGCGGCCCGTTGCGCCGGCGTGAAGCGGAGGGGGGTCGTCTTTCTGAAAAGGGAAATAGGGCTTCCTCACGAGAAAAGACTCCTCTCTTTACGTCATCCCTGTCGGAAAATCCCCGCCCCCATGCGGCCTCCTCCCGGAAATCCGCCGGTCTCTCGGGCGAGTCTGTTGGAATGGGTTATTCGTCCGCTCAGGGTTACGGTTCCCGACAGACAAGTGAAAACGTTGCCGCAAGCTTTCCGTCGACGCGGAGATTCGTCCCGATCGTCCGTTCTCCCCGCGTCGTTTCCTCCCGGCAGGTGACTTCGACAATGGTATCCGGTTTGATCTCGATATGAAATTTCGCCTTTTTCAGGGATTCAAGGATCAGCTCATGCCCCTTCACTTCCTCCATGAGCACGAGGGCGGTCAGGACCTGTATGAAGGCAGGGAGAATCGGGTATCCGGGGAAATGGCCTGAGAACAAGATAAACTCGGACGTGAACCGATAATGTCTCCGGATGCTTCCGTCTTCAAGAAACGCGATATCATCGATAGCACATCCGGCAAGAACCTTTCTCAGGGTCTCCATAAAAGGGGATGCTCCTTTATGTGCGCCATGAAGTCATGGGTTGGCAGCCCTGCAATATTACGGGCTCCGAGAGCCTTTTCAGGGCCGGTCTATCAACCGGGAGAGGGCCGGAACGACGAGCACGGCTGAAGGGATGGCGCCGCACATGCCGAGAGAGACCGTGATCCCGATGGAGGAGAGGGAGGGATGACGGGCAAGCATGAGCGCTCCCAGGCCGACGAGGCTCGTAAGCCCGCTCAAAACGACCGCCAATTCCGTATTCCTGTCAACGCCCTCCGTGAGTTTGCTGACCATGAAAATCCCCAGATCGATCCCCAGGCCGATGACGAGAAGGGTCGCAATCACATTGAAGATATTGAATTCGATACCGGCAACCCCCATGATCCCGAACATCAGGCAAAGGCCCGTGATGACGGGGACAAGGGCGAGGATCAACCGCTTCACGCTTCGGAAGAGAACCAATAGAAAAACGATCAGGACGACGGATGCAAAAAGGAGGTACTTGAAGAAATTCCGGGCCATGGCACCGCTGATCGTCTCGCTAAAACGTCTCTGGGAGATGAATCGGGTTCCCGCAAGCCCGTCATTCCGGGCCTGGAAGAGGGCTGACACATCCGGCGTGTCCGGCAAAAACGTCATGACCCTGTAGGTGCTTCCCGTCCTCCAGATGAAAGAATCGACGATGTCGCCGAGGCCTGCCTTTCTCAGTCCATCCAGGGTCAGGATATCCCCTCTTTCCCTGATCCGGCTGAAAAAGGGATCGAAGGCGTGAGGGCTAAACCCTATCCGGTTGCCTTCTTTTACAACAAGGCCTTTAAGCTGTTCGGTTCTCTGCTCTGTCCAGAAAGCCGCCCATCGCTTCTCGTTTTCATGCTGGGTTCTGGCAGAAGGGAGCACCGGGGAAATGCTCACGATCTGACCGGGTCCAACTTTCTCCTTCACGTATCGGTAGAGCCGGTCATTACGGTCGAGGGCCTCTTCAAGGGTTACTCCTTCGCTCACCGCCATCGCAGAGGATCGAAAATCTCCCCAGGTCTCTTTCACGCTCGCCTCCGTCTCTTTCAACGAAGCTGGAACCATGCTCACGGCCCGCATATCGCCATTAAAGGAGAGACGGCCTGCCTGCCAGAGGGAGAGCACCATCAGGGCACCCCAGACGGCAAGGATGGGAAATCGTCGAAGTGGCCTTGTCTTGCCCTCCCGGCTCCGGGAGGTGCTTCTTTGCCCTTTCATTCCCCTGAGGAGATGGGGGAGCACCAGGATCGAAAATGAAAGGGACGCGACGATTCCAACGATCGAGAAATAGGCAATCTGGCGCTGGCCGGGAAGATCGGAGAAGAAAAGGACGGCAAAAATAGCCATGGTCGTCATCCCGCTGAAAAGGACGGGCCGCGAAATCCCGAGTAGCTCTCCGGATGCGAAGGGGCCCCGGTCCCGCAGCGAGAAGAAGATAAAGATGGGGTAGTCGTCCGAAATGCCCAGGAGGACCGATCCGAAGGCAATGGTCACGGCCGAGATCGCCTGGTAGGTCAGGACCGTCGCGGCCGTCGCGATACAGACGACGGAAGTGGGGACCAGGTAGACGAAAAGGGCCCGCCAGTTCCGCATGAAAAGAAAAAGGAGGAAAAGAATGGTCGCCGACGCACAGCTCAGAACGACGAAGAGATCTCGCCGAATCGTCTCCGCATTGGCCGAAGTATAGACATGGCCGCTCACGAAGGAGGCGTTCATTTCCTTCGGGACATTCTTCTCAAGAATATTCCGCGTATACTGGACGAGATCTCTCGAGCCCTTCGAGTCCGTCAGGGGGATCGGGGTTTCTGCTATCAGAAGCACGTTGCGTTCGTCCACGCTGACGAAGTGGTTCTTTTCGATCTTCATCCCTTTCAGGAAATTGAGGGAGCGGAGTTTCTCAAATCCCACGGCAGAGAACTGAAGGGGATCTTCTCGGAGGAGCGATTTCATGGCCCACCCCTCCGGTGACTGGAGCTTTCCGTAGATCTCCTCAAGACGTCTGGCGACGCCGGCCGGGGTGATGGATTCCTCCATTCTGGTCAGGTCTTCGGCGCTCGCAAGATGGGGGAGAGATCCCGCGAGCCAGGGCAGGAGTTCTTCGGGGTTGATCGCGCCCGGCCCGGATACGACGCGGCTGAAATGAGGAGGGGTCAATGCCTCGGCAATGCGGTCCGAGACCGCAATCCCGTCGGCGATGCTCGCGCCGGGACCGACCTTCAGGTTGATCACGACCTTCTGCACGAACGGGGCCTTCTGGAGGAGAGAAAAATCGGCGGCCAGTTCCGGGTCCCGGTCGGGGAGCATGGGCCGGATATCTTCGTTGAGGGTGATCCTCTGCAGCAGGAACACGGAAATCAACAGCATCGCACACGCTGATCCATAAAGGATGATCCTGTGGCGGGAGAACGCATCGAAAAGAGGAGGAAAAAGATGGGCAGGGGAACGCATGAAAGGGTCAGAAAAGGTTCTCTGGGAGCGTCGTATTGAGCGCGACATGGATGAATCGGATGCGGGTGGAGTCCCCTTCTCTATCCCGTATTTCAACCGAATCGACATACGCGAGATCGGGGGAAAAGGAGATGGCAATGAGGCGGATATATTTTTTCTCCTCGGGAGCGCGGGGGGTCAGCAGGAGGCCGAGGGGTTCTTCGGATCGGATCGCGATTTCGTACCTCTTTTCAATCCAGGCAAGATCACCTCCGGCCCAGGCGAAGATCTGCTCCGTCATGGCCTTGATGGCCGGCTCCTTTCCGACATCAAATCGCTGCCATTGGTCAGGATCGTCCTTCCACCGCTTCGCCCTCTCCCCGTTGATGGAAAACCCGGAGCGGGACGGTTTCAGGAATTCCCAGCGCACCCGCTGGGGCCTCTCGAAATAGAACCTCCCCGTTGCCATGAGAGGTTCTTTCAGCATCGATGTCTGCCGCTCCTGGATGAAGTCGCTGGAAATGGTTTTGATTTCAGAGGAGGCCTTTGCCACGGAGGAAAGGATCTGAGATATCTTCTCCTCCCCGGGGTTCCTTTCTCTTTCTCCCGCCGGGAGAAAGCAGGGGGAAAGGGCCAGGAGAACCGCGATGGCTATTGCCAGGTGATCAGTCAGCTTTTTTTTCATATCCCCCCTGAGGGAGCCAGACCATCATGCTTCCTCCGGCGATCACGCCACCCCGGCAGATCACCTCTCCCCGGCCCAGGGCAAAATCGTCCGTTTCACCCGTGATCTCGATGGCGATGAGGAGCCTCTCCCCTTTCCGGGCGCTGCCCGTAAACTTCATCTCTTTAACACCGACGAGAAATCCCATTCCGATGGTCTTGCCATGGATCAGATCGCTATAGCCCTTGACTGCTGCAAAGGATTGGGCCATCAGCTCCATCATCGCACACCGCTCGAGTTCCCCATTGCTCTTTACGAACAGGTTGTCCTCCCGGATGACCGATTCAACCGTTCCGGAGAGGTTTTCGAATTGCAGAAGCCGTTCGACAAGGAGAACCGGCGGTCGGTGAGGGATCAAGCGCTCTGTCGAAATCGGCAGCTCAAGGTGGGCCTTCATCTTCCGGCCCTCATTTCGGCGATGGCCCTTGCCATGAGGTCCTTGACGTGTTTACGGAGCATCGAGTGTCCGTTCGGATTCTCGCAGCCCGAGGGGGCAATCGGGGGCAGGGCTCTCAGGCGAACCGTCGAAGGCCTCAGCAGCCAGGTGCCGGGAGGAAGAAGACTGTCCGTCCCCGTAATGCAGAGCGGCAGCACTTTCATCCCCGTCTCGCAGGCGAGCTTGAAAGGGCCCGAATAGAAACGCTGGATGTTACCGTCCCTGCTTCGGTGTCCCTCCGGAAAGAAAAGGACCGAACCCCCGGAATTGAGCACTTCGGCGCCAGCGGAGAGGATGCTGGCAAGATTCATGTCCTCCACATTGAGGTACCGGGCGAGGAGCATGAAGGGCGTGTACCAGAGCATCTTGAAGGGCCATGCCCGGACAGCAAAGGCGACGTTGTGGAATGGCAGGAGGGCCATGCAGTAGGTGTCGAAGAACGAATAATGATTGACCACGATGACGTAGGGGGGTGAAACCGTGAACTGATCGAACCCTTCCCGCCGGAAGCGGACGAAGGGAGACATCATCGCGATCCAGGACCGCCCGTAGAGCCAGATCAGGGCCCGCATGACCCGGTCGTGGCTCCAGCGTGTGAAGAGCTTGAGGGCGATAAAAAGAAAAGGGAAGACGAGAATCCCGACAAGGGTGATCAGGAAAATCATGGAATAAGCATAGATGGTCATCACGAAGGAAAGGAATCCTCTTTGCATGATCAGGCTATCGGTCGCTGTGCGGCGTGGAGTTTGGCGAGCACGAAGGCATGAATGTCACCCAGTGTCGTGATCGCCCTTATCTCTTCTTCTTCCCGAATTTTGAACTTGAAGGCATTTTGCAGGACGATGACCATATCGACGCGATCAAGGCTGTCAAGCCCGAGATCGTCCCGGAGGTGTGCTTGCGGCGTCATCCGTGTCATCTCCAGTTCAAACTCCTCCGCGAGGGACGTGTTGATGAGGTCAATCGCTTCCTCGTCAGTCATCCTCATATCTCCTTAGGATAATGCATGAATTGATACCCCCCAGGGCGAAGTTATTCTTTAAGATCGTCCGCACGGGTTTGTCCAGAGCCTCCCTGAGGTGCCAGATATTCTGACATAAGGGATCGATCTTGTCCAGATGAAGCGTGGGGATTAGAGTTCCCCTTCGCATCATCGTGATCGTCGCGATTGTTTCAATCGCGCCGGATGCGGCCATCGTGTGGCCAAGATGCCCCTTGAGGCTGCTCGTCGGGGTCCTGTCGCCGAAAACTCTCCGGATGGCTTCGCTCTCGGCAATGTCCCCCAGGATGGTCCCGGTTGCGTGGGCGCTGATATAATCGATCTCCTTCGATTGAACGGAGGCCTCGGCAAGGACCTTCCGGACGCAAGCTTCAATGGAATCTGCGTTCGGGTCGGCAAGATTGGTTGGATCCGAAAGGGTGGCGAAGCCGATAATTTCAGCAAGGATGGGGGCGTTTCGGCTCTTTGCCGAGTCAAGCGATTCCAGAAGCAAAATCCCCGCGCCTTCGCCGCAGACCACGCCGTCCCGATCTTGATCGAAGGGACGCGGGGTCTCTGCGGGACGCTCATTATATTTAACGGAGGAGGCGTTGATGATATCGAACGTTGCCGCCGTAAGAGGATGAAATTCATCAGCTCCTCCGCAGAGCATCATCGTCTGCTTGCCGCAGGCAATCATCTCATACCCGTAGCCAATCGCCTGGCAGCCCGTCGAGCAGGCGGCGGACGGAGCAAGCATGCGGCCCTTGATCCCGAAGGCCTGGACCACGTTCGCCGCACAGGAGTGATTCATGATCTGAAAAAAGAAGGTAGCCCGGGTAGTCTCGAGACTCTTTGTGGGCAGGAATTCTTCATAAAATCTGTGGGTGGCAATTGGGCTTCCCACCGTTGATCCGATCGCGACGCCGGTATTTCCGCTTTGCAGTTCTTTTTCCGTCACCCTTCCCTGAGAGATCGCCTCCTGGGCGGCAAGTGTTGCGTAGATGGACATATTCGACATGGAACGGCGGTATTTTCGCGGAATCTCTTTGGGATCAATCCCCGGGACGAGAGCAGCGACCCCTGTCCGGAGCCCTGTGATGTGGGCAAGTTCCGGGACACCTCTCACGCTGCTCTTCTGCGCGCGAAGGGATTCAAAAAGCAGCTCCGCCCCCATCCCGAAGGGAGAGACGGAACCCACGCCGGTAACCACAACCCTTCTCAGGTCCATTCCCTCAATTCCTTTCTCAATCTCTCGTGACCGAGAACATAGCCGCAGGCGAGAAAAGCTGAAACCATGGCGCCCAGGATTCCCGGGCCAGTCACGGCCTGGCCGGCGAGATAAAGGTTCTCGATCTTCGTTAGCGGCATCGGGTTCAGATGACCAATCTTATGCTTCACTCCGTAAAGGCTGCCGGTGGGGTTGTTTGTCCATTTCATCAACGTGTACGGGGTTGCGCATTCGGCAAAGAGGATGTTGTGACGGAACTCAGGGATGACCTCTTCGATGTAGGCGCGCAGCCGCCGGGTGATTTCCTCTTTGAAACGATCGTAGCCGCTGGCAGAGTCATGTGTCGGGTATTGGGACCAGAAAGCGTCTTTCAGATTGGGCGCCGGACAGATCGCCGTAAACGCGCCTGCGCCGCTATTCTGTGTGCCAGTTGTTCTTGTCCCTGTGATATAGAGCGGGCTCCCTTCAATGATACCTTCCCGTGCCCCCAAGGTCGTTTGGGTCGTTGGGAAGGCGAAGAGATTGGAATGGCGTATGATTTCAAGCGGCTCCCGGCACAGGCCAAAAAGAATCACGGCAGAGGAAGTATCTTCCAACCTTCCGAGGGTCTCCCGGTAGGCGGGACGTAAGGCGCGGTCCGGCACCATTTCAAGGAGAGAAGCAGGATGGGCCGTCGCGATGCAACCCCAGCATTCGATAGTACTGCCGTCTTCGAGGCGGATCCCTGTGACCTGTCCGGCATCGGAGACAAGGATTTTCTGTGTTCTACTCCCGCAGTAGACGTCGACCCCGGTCTCCTGCAATCGCTCATCAAACGCCTCGGCGAGGCGTCTCCCGCCACCTGAAATCCCATGGGCTGATTCGTAGTAAGGCCCAACAACGCAAGCGTGATTCGTGATAGGGACCTCTTCCGGGAGAACGCCATGCAATAGACAGTGCATCGAGAGAACCGATCTAAGCAAGGCGTTTGCAGTGAGCCTGTCGAGTACCTCAGCGAGGCTTTCTTCATGAAGGCGGAAAGGAAGTAAAGAGGAGGTCATCTCACGATCGAGATTAAAGAAGGGGAGCCCTTGATATGCGTTCAAAATAAACTGGAGGTATTCAGCAATAGCGTTGCCTTCCCGGGGAAAAGCATCGATCAGTCTCGCCCGGAGGTTTTCTAGTCCATAGGGAACCGAAAATTCGAAAGAGGGATTCAGGCAGCGAAATAGGTCGAAGCCATCGCTGTCAAAGGGAACTCTCACGATCTTACCGGAGATACCGATATAACGGAAGAGACGGTCAAGAAGCTCGCCACGACCCAAGGCGCCGGTGTAATGAAACCCTGTGTCAAAAAAAACACCGCGGCGAGTGAATCCCCGAATGGTAGGTCCTGTGGTATCCGCGCTCTCGATAAGAGCCGTCCGGTAGCCTCTTTGCGCAAGGATAATCGCAGCGGACATGCCGGACACCCCTGCGCCAATAACGGAATAGTCGTATTTCATAGGGCGAAGCGCAAAAGAAGACAGGAATTCGTTCCGCCAAACCCTGCCGAATTACAGAGCACGGCGCGAGGGGTTATGGGAATTGTTTCTTTCACGATATTCAGTTTCTCCGAGGTTTCGTCGGGATTGTCGAAGTTGATATTCGGGGCGATAAACCCCCTTCTTGCCATGATCACCGAGTAAACCGCCTGGGAGGCGCCCGACATCCAGAGTTCATGACCGGTCATGGACTTGAGGGACGAGACATAGGGTCTGTGGTCGCCAAACACCTCGAGAATCGCCGCCCCTTCGACGGCATCTCCGGCCGGTGTGGAAGTTGCGTGGGCGCAGATGTAATCGATATCCTGAGGTTCGAGGTGCGCATTGCCGAGGGCCATTTTCATGGCGGATGTGATTCCGCGCCGATTCGGAACAGAAAGGGAATCGCCGTCAGAGGAAAAGCCATAGGAAGCGACTTCGCCCAATATCGGGGTCCCGCGCTTCTCAGCAAGGTCATACCGCTCCAGAACCAGGGCCGCAGCGCCGCCTCCCGGGACGAGCCCGTCCCGGTCCCGATCAAACGGACGGCTTGCGCCTGCTGGAGCATGGGTTCGTGTCGAAAACGCCCCCAGGGCGTCAAAGCTGCACATCGATTCCCAGTTGATCTCCTGGGCGCCGCCGCAAAGGATCCGATCCTGCCTCCCCAGCATGATGAGCTCTGCCGCCTGCCCGACAGCGTGTCCGCCGCTGGAGCAGGCAGAACTGATCGACCAGCAGGCACCCCGGGTCTTGAGAAGGGTATTAAGATTCATCGTAACGGTAGAGGTCATGGACCGGAAGATCAACCCGCTGCCAATCGATCTTGTCTCGCCGTGAACTTTCAGAAGATTCACCTGCTCCACAGCGGCAAGAGCGCTTGAATCGCACCCGAAGACGAGACCGGTCCGGTCATTTTCGATTTCGCTCTGCCCGAGACCCGCCATGGTCACGGCCTCCATCGTTGCAGCATAGGCCTGTACGGCAAAGTCAGGCATGCTTTTGAGATACTTCTTTGAAACGAAGGCGCGCGGGTCGAAACCCCGGATCATTCCGGTGAGAGGGCTGCGAAATCCAAGTTCGATGCGCCTCTCGTCGACAACAATCCCTGACTTTCCCATGCGGAGAGACTCACCGACAATGTCCGTATTATTTCCCAGGCAGGAGATGATCCCGATACCGGTTATGGCGACTCTATGCATCCTTTATCCGGCAACCCCCTTCGGGGGTGGGCAGACATCTTTCGCCGCATCCTTCGTTAATCGAATTCGTAGAGAAGACAAAGCTCCGCTCTCTCGATTACAGATCCTTATAATCGGTTTCATCTTCAATGCGCAGCTCATTCCCATTGGTCTATATGATAACCCTTTCACTCCCTTGTTGCCAAGCGGAAATGATTTGGGCAGATGTCGATAGGTTGTCAATGAAAACAAGGCATTGACTCATTATTCATCAGCGATGAAAGTCAAAGAAGATGGCCGAACAAACTCAAAGCGCAAAGCTGAGAAATCGAAGAAGAAATGGTTGGATTGTCTATTGTTCCGGCTTACGGGAAGAGCATGGGATAAGCTTCGGAATAGCGCTATGGTTTGGATCTCAAAAAAACCCTTTCAACGAATTATCATGACTACATATAGACTCCACCGTTGACCGCAAGAACCTGGCCCGTGATATAGGTAGCCGCTTCAGAACAAAGGAAACGAACGATTCCCGCAACTTCGACTGGCTTGCCGAACCGGCCCAGGGGAATCATGGGGAGAATTCTCTCCTTGGGAAGATCGCTTATCATCTCCGTTTCTATAAAGCCCGGGGAAACGGCATTGACAAGAATGTTACGCTTGGCAACTTCCGCTGCTAAAGCCTTGGTCGCTCCGATTAAGCCTGCTTTTGCAGCAGAGTAATTTACCTGCCCTGCCATACCGCTCTGTCCGGAAGTGGAGACGATATTGATGATCCGCCCCTCCCTCTTATGCAACATACCGGCAAGCACTGCCTTCGTGACGTTGAAAAATCCGTCGAGGCTTACCGATAGGACATCTCTCCATTCATCCTTTCTCATCCACGCCAGGATGGCATCCTTCTTGAAACCCGCATTGTTTATCAATGCAAAAGGGGTCTCTTCTTCGAGGAGCCCCTGCAAGCCGGAGGCTACGGAATCAGGATCCGATACATCAAAGGGAATTAACCGACATTGGACCCCTGATGCCTCTATCTCTGCTGAAATCGCCGCCGCTGCAGCGTGGTTGCTCCGATAGTTCAGCCAGATGTCAAAGCCGTCGTGCGCGAGGGCCACCGCAATGGCAGCCCCGATCCCCCTGCTCCCACCCGTCACGAGAGCGATCTTCCTCTTTTTCATTTGGGGTTTTCCAGCTTTCCCCCAACGGATTTAACCTTTCCCGTCTCATCGAATTCAACGGCAATCGACTTGAATCGGTTCGTCCAGTAATACCACACGTTATTCTCAAGGGACGGCGTTTTATGACGCGCGGGATACCCGAGGGCAATCCTGACCCCATCTTTCGTCATACCCACGTAGGCCTTCCCGTCCTTAACCCCCTTTTGATCGGTTGGGGACAGGGAATCGATCGGAACGGGCTCCGCCGAAGTGATGAGACGCCAGTATTCATCCGCTCCCATGCCGGCAGCCTTTCGGTCGAGTTCAAACCGAATCGGTTTCTTAGTACTCTGGATGATAATGGCAAAACCCCTTTGGAAGTCCCCCATGGATACCAATGTATTCACGGGGATGACAAGGTGTCCCTCGCCCGGGGAGGTCCAGTTTGCATAACTCGCCCGGCACTCAGTGGAATTCTTGTGCTCCTGAACATGGATATTGGTTTTAAGATAGACCCCTTTTGAGGCATCCTGGGCATTGACCGAAGTGGAACCATGGTACTGGGTGATCAGAAACAAGGATACGAAAAGGCCCAAAAAAATAATGAATTCTTTTTTCTTCTCTGTCATCGCTCCCTCCTCAATGGCTTCTTTTTAGGGTTAAGAAGATGATTGCTTGCCGGACCAAGTGGAGTGCCTCCTTCGTGTGAAAAAAGTATAGGAGAAAGCGAGAAAAATGTCAAACAGGTAGCCCCCTGATGTCGGCCGGCTGCACACCTTACGGGTAGTCAACGATCCCGGATAAAACCCCTGGCGATTGCGCAATTGAAGAAATCATCGGGGTCGTATATACTGGTGTAAAGTGACTATCATAGAGGAGGAACAGGCTTTGTCCATTAAGATAAGAAGATCCGTTTGCCCTTATGACTGCCCCGATACGTGCGGTCTTGTCGTAGAGGTAGTTAATGGAAAAGCCGTCAAAGTCAGCGGCGACCCGGAGCATCCCTTCACCAGAGGTTCCCTCTGTCCGAAGATGAACCATTATCAGGACACCGTTCATTCCCCTCTCCGCCTGACCGGTCCTTTGCTCCGCACTGGGAAAAAAGGCTCGGCTGAGTTCCGTCCGATTTCCTGGCCAGAAGCCATCAGCCGTATCGCAGAAAGCTGGAAAGACATTATTCAGAAGTATGGAGCCGAATCCGTTCTCCCCTATTCTTATGCCGGAACAATGGGGCTTATTCAGCGGAACGCTGGCCATCCCTTCTTCCACCGTCTCGGAGCATCCCGCCTGGACCGGACGATCTGTTCTCCCGCGAAGGAAGTAGGCTGGAGAGCTGTCATGGGAAGCACCCCTGCTCCTCATCCCGATGAGGTGGCTGAAGGTGATCTTGTCATCCTCTGGGGGATCAATGCAATAGCGACCAATATCCATTTCCTCCACGGCGTGAAAAAAGCGAGAGAAAAAGGAAATCCCGTTTGGCTTGTCGATACCTATGAAACCCTTACCGCTTCTGTGGTGGATCAAACCTACATCGTCCGCCCCGGGAGCGACGGTGCCCTCGCCCTTGGTCTGATGCATCTTCTTGTTCGCGACGGATTGATTGATCGTGAATTTATAGCTACCCATGTACAGGGTTTTAACGAATTGAAGGAGAAGGTCCTTCCGGATTTTCCACCGGAAAGAGTGAGCAGCCTGACAGGCCTCCCCATCGAGGCCATTGAATCCATGGCGAAAACCTATGGAACGGCTAAAAGGCCATTTATCCGCCTCGGGAGCGGGCCTTCCCGATACGGTAATTCGGCCATGTTGATTCGCACCATCGTCTGCCTCCCTGCTCTTGTGGGAGCCTATGGGAAGAAAGGAGCCGGGTGTCTCACGGGCACAAGTACGGGGGATGCCTTCGCGGTGAAGGAAGTCCTTCGAGAGGACTTCATGACGAAGAAAACCCGCGTTATTAATATGAACCAGCTCGGCCTGGCTCTAAACGAACCGGATGATCCTCCTATCCGAAGCATCTATGTTTACCACTCCAATCCTGCCGCTGTCACGCCTGACCAGAATCAGGTCCTGAAGGGGCTGGCGAGAGAAGATCTGTTTACCGTCGTTCACGAGAGATTTATGACTGACACGGCTCGTTATGCGGATATTGTTTTACCCTCCACTTCTTCTTTGGAACATAGCGACCTCTACCGGGCCTACGGTCATTATTGTATTCAGCGGGCAAGGGCGGTCATCCCTCCCATCGGAGAGAGCAAGTCGAACTGGGAAGTCTTCTCCCTTCTCGCTCAGGCAATGGGATTTTCGGAGCCATTCTTCCGACAAACCGCTGACGATCTCATCGAGCACGTGATCTCCATTCCAGCTCCGATGAGGGAAGGCATCGATAAAGAGGCCTTTTCAGCCGGGAAAGCAGTCGAGGTCTCTCTTCCGCCGGACGTCCGCACCCGGTTCGGGACGCCGTCGGGGAAGATTGAGATCCTGAATCCGAGAGAACCCCATGCCCTGCCCGGCTATCTTCCTCCCTATGGTGGCGATGATCCATTTCGCCTGATGACCGCTCCCAGCTTCTACGCTTTGAATTCATCCTTCCGCGAGCGGGAGGACCTCCGTGTCAAAGATAAGGGGATGTTTCTGAAGATGAATCCCGCCGATGGAGAAATGAAAAGCGTGAAGGACGGCGACCCTGTTATCGCCTTCAATCAGTTAGGGGAGGTCTCCTTTACCCTTCAAGTCACCGAGAAAGTTCCCCGTGGCGTCGTCATCGCGGAAGGGGTCTGGTGGCTGGAACACTGCCCGGGCCCCCGCTCCATCAATGCCCTTACTTCCCAGAAATTGACGGACCAGGGAGGAGGAAGCACGTTCTACGATAATACCGTGGATGTGCGGCGGGACGAGGGAAAAGGCCCGTAAAAAAGCCGGCTTCACGGGGTTTTCCATTTCGACGAAGGAAGGGAGGCATCGATCGCCGATAAAATCCCTCTCCGTCCGTTTCCAGTCGCATCATGGCCGCCACATATTTGTGTGTCTCACTTAAATGTTTGGAAGTTGTAACGGTCCCGGGGATATGCTATCATTTTGATAGCATGGAGGTAGAATCATGGCAAACGTGTTGGTTCGGAATATTCCCGATGAGGTCTTGGACAGGATCAAGAACATGGCTAAGCGTCGCAACAGGTCATTGCAGCAGGAACTCAGTGAAGCGATAGAGAACATAGCTAACCAATCTTCCGTCGATTTCTTTCAGAAAGCGAAGGAACTCAAGGAAAGACTGCGCAAGAAAAAAGTCCGATTCACGGACAGCGCTGAGCTCCTGAGGGAGGACAGGGCGCGTTGAACGTTGTGATTGACGCAAGTGTTCTGATCAAGTTCTATGTCCCCGAAGTTCTCTCTGACGAGGCTTCATACTTGTTAGACACTGTCAGAGAGGGGGATCTTTCGTTGCTCGCACCGGATTTAATCTTCTCCGAAGTGGGGAATATCCTCTGGAAGAAGCATCGTTTGAAAGAACTCACCCGCTCCGAAGTGGATAAAATTACGGACGCGATTCTGTTGCTGCCCATATGGGCAGAGAGTTCCAAGCTCCTGTTGCCGCTGGCTGTGGATCTCGCGGTGGTCTATGGAATTACCGTTTACGACGCTATGTACGTTACCCTGACAAGAATGCGTGAAACCCGGATGATTACCGCAGACCGGAAGCTCTTCGAAAAAATGGTCGGGACGGACATGAACAAGTATGTCTGTTGGCTCGGGAATCTTCGAAAGTAATCTTCTCCACTCTTGCCTCACCTTATGGTGGGATGGTTGGCAAGACTTCCGCATCCGCAGGTCAATTTGAATTTCCGAAGGGATCTGAAAGCGGGAGCTATGACATGACTGGTGCAGAAAGGAAACGGTATGAAAAGAAATAAGAGCTCTATCTCACAGGCAAGTTCCTATAAGGACATCGGAGAATACTGGGACACTCACGATTTGTCAGAAGTATGGGACAAAACCAGGAAGGTGCGGTTCGATGTACGAGTTCGATATCGATTTCAAGGTTACTACTTCCATAAATAGGATTTGATTTGATGAACAAAATCTACGGCCTTAGGGAGCATTTCTTCCACATCCTCCTTTTTGATTTCCGTATGTTCCATGTAATCGCCCTTTTGTCTAAGTTCAAAAGCCTGGTGCAATGTCATCGACAATTCTCGGGCAAAGATGCCGGTCTTTATAAATTCTTTATCGAAAAGCGAAATGGCTCCAATATGTTTGGATGTCCCCATATCTTTCGACTGCAGGAGGGCCAGTACCGCATAGAACATGGCATAATACAGACGATTCATTACCGAGCGCAGGCTCATACTCTCTTGTAAAAGGAGCTTTGCTTCTCGTACGGAATCCTCAGCCTGCTGAACCCTGTAATCCAGAAGTGCCCGCAATTCTTCCTTCATACCGGTATTCCTTCGCGATAAACATTTTTGACAAAGACGGATTCGCGTATGGGGCTGTTCTTCAGGGCACTCAAAGTAACGGAGATAGGAATGATCACAACATCTTCTGGAAAGCCTGCCTCCCAGGCACATTCGCTGATGTATTTTTCTAATGAGTGGTCAAGATAGTCTACTACCAGAAAAACGTCTAAGTCGGAGTATTCTCCTCCTTCTCCCCTGGCTCTCGAACCGAAGATTCGAATTTCTTGCAAATTCAGTCGCCTGGAGACAAGTTCCTTAAATCTTCGGATAACTCTTAGATCTCTCTCCTGCATTGCTTTTCCAGGACCTGCCATCCTGAACCATGTCGCAATGAAGATCAGGATTGTTTCAGGATCTCACCAAATTGAACCTATCGGTGAGATGCTCAACCGGACTTCAGTCCCACCGGTGGCGGGATTTGAGACAAATTCTCAGACTTTTGTTTAGACAATCTAACATTCCCCTTTTCGTGCCCCGCCTCCCCCTTGTGGAGGGCGAGGTAGAATAGGGAACAAACACATTGTAATGTATTGGACCCCGCCCGTCAATTTTCGGTAACGGAGGTTAATGGGGTGTTATTACCGGCTAAGAATGAACCCACCCCCAGCGAATGCGGACCCATTGGCCGGTGCTTGATGGGCTGAAGCACCAGGGACCCACCGCTGATCGTTTTCGTAAACGATTCTTTTTTACGGACGATGGAAGTCAGCGGGAGGGTGTGCAAGGCGGCCATAATCCAGTTGAATCAGTCGGGCAAACCGATCAACGAAATGGAGGAGGCGCTGGTACCTCAATCCACTCACCGGGAAGACGGATTGACGCAGACCGAGATAGCGGTTTTAGTGGGGAGGAATAAGAGTTGAGTGAGCCGGAGGATACCGCTGGTCGAGACATTAAGCGAAGAGGTCCAGGAGAATATCTGCCCTCTATCCTCTGTTCCCAGCCTCCTGATCTCTGATCTCCGGTCTCTGCCCTTAGCCAGGGGAAATAGTGTGTAACTCCGCGCCCCTTAAAGAGAATCTGAGAACCGTCCCCGATTAAGAGTCACTCCTGGGTCTGAAGAGGAGGGGGAACCAAACCAGAATGAGAGCAACACCCGGAAGCGGCAGGATAATCCAGTAATGGACAGCATCAAGATGCGGGTTGTCTGCTTGAACGCATCAATCTGCTTTTTCAGATCTGGCAGGTATTTGTTTGGGGGACATCGTATCACCTCTCCGAGACCGATTTCGCATCAGAGAAATCGTAGTCTTTGAACCTTCTCACCTCGGACTCGATCCGGCCGTTGAGCCTGTCCTTTTCCACCTCCAGGTTGTAGCGGGCCTGAAGGTTCATCCAGAACCGCTCCGAAAGATTGAAATAACGCGCAAGCCTCAAGGCTGTGTCGGCGCTCACCGAGCGTTTGCCCTGGACGATCTCGTTGATCCTCCGGGGCGGAACGCTGATGTCCTTGGCCAGGCGATACTGACTGATGCCCAGGGGCTTCAAAAACTCCTCCAAAAGAATCTCACCCGGGTGAATGGGCGCAATCTTGTTCTCCTTCATGGCAACCTCCATTCCACAAAAAACTCCCTCATCCAAACCCTTGCCTCAATGGTAATCCGTAATCTCCACGTCGTAAGCATCCCCCTCTGACCAGCGGAAACAGACGCGCCACTGGTCATTGATCCGGATACTGTGTTGCCCCTTACGATCGCCGCTTAATTTTTCAAGGCGGTTCCCCGGAGGCATCCGGAGGTCCGCCAACTTCTCGGCAGCGTCGAGAAGCAGAAGTTTCCGCAAAGCCACGCGATGAACGTCGGGCAAAAACCGCCGCGATCTGTTCCGCTGAAAGAGTTTCTCGGTCTCATGGCTGCGAAAACTCTTTATCATGACTCGATGTTAACGCATGGCGTTATTAGTGTCAAGGCTCTTCAACTTCCCTGTACTACTAAGGCTCACTTCTTGAAATTTTGTCAAGATTTTCACGCAGCCTCCTTTCTAATTCTTTAGATCATTCGAATTTTGGTCATTCGGCCGGCAACGTGCTCCGGAGGGGGCACAAATCTGATGATCCTTCATCTCTGGGAAGGCCTGCTTCCATTTGTTTCGAATTTGGTTGAGGCTACGCCGGGCTGTGTACCTCGACGAAGAAGTCCGGGCCTTCGTGCAGGCCATAGCGGAGAAACGAAAAACCGACCTGTCCACCGTAGTCAACCAGTTGCTCCGCCGCGACAAGCGACTAGCAGAAGCCATGAAGCAAGGCGATGGCGAGCACCGCCTGAAGCAGACGCTCGACAAAGGGTTTTATTTTTTTCTTGAGGTTGGCTGACTCGCGCTGGTCATCTTGCCCGCAAGAGACCACCCGAAAGAAAGAAGAAGGAGGATTGCAGCCAACGAGGTTTCGCTTCCCCCGGACGGCAGTGCTACCAGACACTCTCCGGTGAGATCGAGATCCTAGATTCGAAAGAACCCCATGACTACCTTTCTGGATAATCGGAATCATCCTTCTTCTATCGGTCCAGCTCACATGAATTCTTCAGGAAGTCAGGAACAAAAGTGGAAAAATTCAACAACGTTATATATTCTTTAGAGGAGAGGGTAGACTGCCAACAGTAAAATGGAAAAAATATAATACCAGTCTACCATAAAAAGAAACCTCCTGTTAAGAGATAAGAGTAAGCACGACCAAACTCAAAT
>Ga0209777_10001559_pt1 | contig 32540 bp, 24 predicted proteins | sample FrelakmetHBP12HB_FD_187147 | JGI IMG/M metagenome (GOLD analysis project Ga0209777, IMG submission 187147) | Freshwater lake sediment microbial communities from the University of Notre Dame, USA, for methane emissions studies -HBP12 HB (SPAdes)... | ecosystem: Environmental > Aquatic >... | reverse complement strand
CGATCTTGATGGCCGGGCCGAATTGAGGTCCCTTTATCAGGCCGTGGTCACGGCAGAGGGCAACCGGGTGGCTCAGAGGGCGATGGCCTCCTGTCTCGAGGTGGCGGACGGGACCTGGCGGGGGATCGGCGTGATTGAGGCAAGTGCACTACGATTGAGGGATGAGTACGGGCGGTTCGACGCCCTGAGGCGGTTCGGGATCACCGAGGTCCAGGCGGAGGCTCCGAGCGGGTGTCGATGCGGCGAGGTGCTGTGCGGCCTGATCGACCCGCCGCAGTGCGGGCTCTTTGGCAAGGCATGCAGGCCCCAGTCGCCGGTTGGGCCGTGCATGGTCAGCTCCGAAGGGGCGTGCGCGGCGTGGTTCAAGTATGGAGGCGGGTGAACCTGCGTGTGGTGGAATACAAGGTGGAAACGAAAAATGGGCGTCAGACACACGCTTGTTTTTACTGCCGGCGAGTTCTTCCTCTCGGCACAAGACCGGTTCGCCTGCGATGGACGGCACACGGGATTCTATGAATACACCCCAGGGCGGGTGTATTCATAGAATGTGTGCCTGACGCCCATTTTTCGAGGCTGTTTCTAATGACCAGTTGGCTTGTGGCTTAGCTATAAGGAATGGAGTAGGATGCAGGCACCTACGGACAACAAGATCCTCTTGGCGCACGGGGGCGGTGGGCAGCTTTCGGAGGAACTGATCCGGCAGGTGATCCTGCCGAGGATTGCAGGGGAGGTCCTGCCTGCGCCTGGACCTGGCGGCCGGGCCCTTCACGATGCCGCCACCTTCAAGGTCGGCTCGGAATGGGTCTGCATGACCACGGACAGCTACGTGGTCAAGCCCCTCTTCTTCCCAGGCGGCGACATCGGCAAGCTCGCGATATGCGGCACGATCAATGACCTGGCCGTGGTAGGGGCCAGGCCGGTTGCCCTGTCCCTGGCCCTAATCGTGGAGGAGGGGTTCCCGATGGCCTCGCTGGAGCGGGTCCTGGACAGCATCGGGCGCACGGCCGCAGCAAACGGCGTGTCCGTGGTCACCGGCGATACCAAGACCGTGGAGGCCGGCTCCGCGGATGGGCTCTTCATCAACACCACAGGCGTGGGCGTCAAGCGGCAGGGCGCGGACCTGGGCTTCGATCGGGTCGTGCCTGGCGACCGGATCATCCTGAGCGGCACGATCGGCGATCACGGTATGACGATCCTATCGCAGCGACAGGACATCGGGTTTCAGACGCCGCTGCAGAGCGACTGTGCCGCCCTGGCGGAGGTGATCGGCCAGGTGCTCGACGCGTGCGGCGGGCAGATCAGGTTCATGCGGGACCCGACCCGTGGAGGACTGGCCGCCACGCTCAACGAGATCGTGCGGGCCACGGGCCGATCCATCGAGATTGAGGAGGGCCAGGTGCCTGTGAACCCTGCGGTCAGGGCAGCAGCGGACATGTTGGGCCTGGATGTATTCAACGTGGCCAATGAGGGCAAGTTCGTTGCAGTGGTTGCTGCGGAGGTCGCAGACCGGTGCCTGGATCTATGCCGGCGACATCCCCTGGGAGGGCAGGCGGCCATCATCGGCCAGGTCAAGGCCGGTGTGCAGGTCCCGGTCGTGGAGCTGGTCACGCGGATCGGAGGGCGGAGGATCATGCAGATGCCCTATGGCCGTGACCTGCCGAGGATCTGCTGATGCACGAGATGATGGTGGCAGACAGCCTGCTGCGGATCATCCTGCAGCAGTGCCAGGGTCGCACAGGCAGGCCGGTCTCTGCCCAGGTCAGTTGCGGACAGCTCAACGCCATCAACGACGACATCCTGGGCTTTGCCCTGGAGGCCATTGCCAAGGGGACCGCGTGTGAGGGCGTGCGCCTGGAGGTGGAGCACAAGCCGCTGCAGGCCGAGTGTCTCGCCTGTGCCACGGTCTTTGCCGTGGGCGAGGGTCTGCCAAGGTGCCCGAGTTGCGGGGGGGATGACTTCCGGCTGATGCCGGATGCCCCGCTTGTCCTGGAGTCGATCGAATTTGAAGAGGCATGAACATGCAAAGGCTCGATATCGGCCGGGTGATACTCAGCGAGAATGACCGGTGCGCATTGGAGAACGGCGATCTCCTGGCAGAGAAGAGACTGGTGTGCTTCAACCTGATCTCCTCCCCCGGCTCAGGCAAGACCAGCCTCCTGGTCAGGACGATCCAGGCATTGGCCGGCCAGGTCAGGATCGGCGTGATCGAAGGCGACATCCAGACGGACCTGGACGCCCAGCGGATCAGGGCGACCGGGGCACCGGCCATCCAGATCAACACCCAGGGGGCCTGTCACCTCTCTGCGACCCAGGTCAACGGGGCCCTGCGCCAGTTGCCGCTGGATCAGCTCGACCTGGTCTTCATCGAGAACGTCGGCAACCTCGTGTGCCCAGGGGCCTTTGAGCTGGGTGAGAACGGGAAGATCGTCGTCCTGTCCGTTGCAGAGGGAGACGACAAGCCCGCCAAGTATCCCGGGATCTTTGCCAAGGCCAGGGCCATGCTCGTCAACAAGATCGACATGCTGCCCACCGGGGCTGTGGACTTCGACATGGACAAGGCGCAACACGACGCCCGGCGTCTGAACAGCCAGCTCGCCGTATTCCCCATCTCCGCCCGGACCGGCGAGGGACTCGACCTGTGGTGCCGGTGGCTGAAGGACCAAGTCACTCAGATTCGAGCGGCAGGGCGCTGAGGCCGTACTATCGCAGGGCCTCGCATGTGCCGATTTCCTCCGGAATGACAGGGTTCGGATGGAACAGGCGGGGCATTCTGGCCGTCTATAAGAAAGAGAACGGAACCAGGATAACCCAATAGACGGAGGTCAGTGTATGCGTGCGGCGAGCTTCGTTACCCATCAGAGGTCGGTCTGTATCCTTGTAGGGGTTGTGGTCCTGGGCGGAGCGGCGTTGGGCAAGGTCGTGTATGTGGATGACGATGCCCCCATGGGCGGGGATGGGTCGTCGTGGCAGAAGGCGTACAAGTTCCTGCAGGATGGGCTGGCATCCGCGCAGGCAGGGGATGAGGTCCGAGTGGCCCAGGGGGTGTACAAACCGGACCGGAGTGCAGCCACGCCGGAGGGAAACCGGGCGAGGGGGGCGATGTTCCCGTTGGCGAACAGAATGACCCTCAGGGGCGGGTATGCTGGACTGGCGGGCTCTGACCCAAACGCCTGGAATGCCACGCGGTACCAGACGGTCCTTTCGGGCGATCTCGCGGGCAACGACACAGACGTCAATGACCCCTCTCATATGTTAGAAGATCCTTCGCGGGCAGACAACAGCCGGATGATACTGGGCATATCAGAATCGACTGGGCCGGTCACACTAGACAGTCTTTGGGTGACTGGGGCGACCGAGGTAGCCCTGGACATCGGGGATGCGAACACGTTCATACAGAACTGCGTGTTCTTCCACAACTGTACAGGCGATGAGCACGCCGTGGTGAGGGGCAACCGAGGAGCCCTTCGACTGGAGGACTGCGTCTTCCTCGAGAACTACCTGCCGTTGCACGGAAAGGCGATCTGGTCTTCCGGCACCCTCACCATGTACAGATGCCGGTTCGAGAGGAACCCGGGCTACTACTGCCACCTAACAGCGAGTCGGGGCATTCGGGCCTTCGACTGCGTCCTCGCGCGGAGTACTTTCGAAGGCCTGGGGTTCGCGCTGGTCTGGGCAGCTGCTTGGCCGACGCCCGGCGAGTCGCGGATCGAGAACTGTCGATTCTACGGCAACAGCCACGCGTACCCCGCTCTGGTTGATCTAGTGGGTCCGGCGACCCTGATCCAGTGTCTCTTTAGTGGCAATCAAAGTGAAGGTCCGAGCACGGTGTACTGCGAGCAAGGGGCTCTGAAGGTCCTGAACTGCACCTTCTCAGACAACCATGGGCCTGATGGGGAGGCCTGTCCGGCCGCCAGTGCGGATCGCGGCCAAGTCGCCTTGGTCAACTGCATTGTCTGGGACAGCAACCACCCGTCGGCGGCACCGCTGGGAAGCAACGCACAGATGAGCTACAGTGCGGCTGGTATTCCCTGGCCGGGTGAAGGGAACATCCAGATCACAGACCCCATGTTCGTAGACGCACACGGTCCTGACAAGATCGCGGGCACGGAGGACGACGACCTCAGACTCCTGCCAGGCTCACCGTGCATCAACCAGGGCAGCAATGCCGCCATCGATCACCTGACAACCACGGACCTGGCAGGCCATCCCAGAGTCATCGGGATCGTGGACATGGGGGCCTATGAGGGTGGGAGGATCTGGTACGCAGATGCCCTTTCAGGAAGCGATGCCTCTGAGGGCAGCTCGCCGGCCAGGGCCTTCAAGACGATCCAGCGGGCCGTCTCCTCAGCCGCAGCAGGCGACATGGTCTTGGTGTATCCCGGTCTCTATGGCGGGCAGATCGACATCCAGGCCAATAAGTGGCTGTTCATCCGAGGCGTGCCTGGTCCCCAGGGCACCGCAGTGATCGAGGCCCCGGATGCCACGGCCTTCCATCTGGCTGGCACACAGACAACTGGGCCGAGTCTGGAGAACCTGGTCATTCGGAATAGCAGTATCGGGGTCTCTGTGTCCTATGGTCTTGCGACGCTGAAAAACCTGACCATGGTGGGCAATGACCGTGGTATCGTGGCAGATGCGAATTCGCAGCCTCAGATCAGCAACTGCATCCAGTGGGCCAACCGGACCAGCGACCTAACGGGTTGCCAGGCCACGTATAGCTGCATCCAGCGGCAGGCTGAGACTTCGGGCACAGGCAACATCAGCCAGGACCCGTTGTTTGCAGATCCCGACACTGGCGACTATCACCTCAAGAGCCAGGGCGGCAGGTTCAGCCCGGTCTTTGGCGCCTATGTCCGAGACCCCATTACCAGCCCGTGCATCGACGCTGGAGATCCTCGCGACCTTGTTGGGCTGGAGCCTTGGCCCAATGGCCATCGGATCAACATGGGGGCATATGGCGGGACCCTGTATGCCAGTCTGAGCCGCCAACTGCCCCCGGTCGTGTCCATCACCTCGCCTGCAGCCGGGGATTGGGTCGGCTATGTTGGATACGCTCAGCAGATCGTGGTCGTCGCGTATGGTCAGGATGGTACGGTCGTGGCCGTGCAATGCCTAGTCGATGGGAACCCTGTGGGTCAGGCTGCCATGGCTGGGGCCGTGTGGACCTATTCCTGGACGCCGCTCGTGGCGGGAACACACACGCTCTCTGCAGTGGCCGTTGACAACCATGGAAACACCGGGACCTCGGATCTTGTGGTACTGAAGGTGACCTTCTCAAGTGGGACTCCACACGGGCGGTGAAGAGCCCATGTCTTCTCAAGAGCAAGGGATCTGAACCCTGAACTCTGAACTCTGAACCCTGAACTCCGAACTCCGAACTCTCAACCCCTACCGGTACAGGCCATGCCTCCGGATATACTCCAGCACAGCCGGATGGAGCATGGCGCTGACGTCCTGGCCTTCGCCCAGACGCTGGCGGACCAGGGTACTGCTGATATCCACCAGGGGGGTCTCGATCACGTGGTCGTGCAGTCTCTCCACGCGTTCGGCTCCCCAGAGGCAGGCGAACGGCGAGAAGTCGGGCCTCGGGCACCCGGCCCGATACATGGCCGCGATGGTGCAGAGATCCAACAGTTGGTCAATGGCATACCAATAGGGCAGGTCGCGCACGGCATCTGCCCCGATCAACCAGTAGATCGTGGCATCGTCTCCGTACTGGGCCTTGAAGTGCCGGATCGTGTCGAGCGTGTAGCTGGGGGCGGACCGGTTCAGTTCACAGTCGCTGACCTGCCAACCGGGATGATCGGCAATGGCCATGGCGATCATGGAGACTCGGTCAGCGTCGGTGGCAGCGGGGAAGGCACTCTTGTGCGGCGAACGCCTGGCCGGGATGAAGACCACTGCCTCTGCGTCGAGCTGGCGGCCGGCGTGCGCGACCACTGCGGTGTGGCCGAGGTGGATCGGATCGAAGGTGCCGCCGAACAGAGCTAGTCGCCATTTTCTTTTCATGCACGTCTCAACGTGACGATCGGTCGTCTCCCATCATAGACGCCCGCGCACAACTTGTAAAACGCAGCGACAAATTTTGTGAAGGACCGGTTGACTTTTAGACGATAAAGAAAAAGACATGCGATTATCAGGCTTTGTTAGGATTTCGAGTTGACATGGGCTTTCACGGAGCGTAAGTTTCACACCACGTCTCCGAATGAAAGGATTCATGGCTTTGAAAGGAGAAAATGATGCCAGTAAAGAAGAAGGTCACCAAGAAGGCGGGCAAGAGTAAGAAGGCAACGACGAAGAAGAAGCCTGCCAAGAAGAAGGTCGCGAAGAGGAAGCCAGCCAAGAAGACTGCGAAGAAGAAAAAGTAGGCACGGCCCTTCGTAGTACGGTTCTCCGCCGGCCCAGTCGGCGGAGGAGCGAAGGTGACAGACAAGTCAATAGGTGCAGGAGAGGAAGGTTTCTGTCAAGTCGGAAACCTTCCTCTCTTTTTTTATGCCCGGACCGGGGGGGCAGACCAATGCCCTTGTGGGTTCTTGACTTATGCCCCGAACTCTAGGATATTGATGGGATCGTTTTCGGCTGTTGCATTGAGTTAGGAGTAGCCTATGAAGGCCTCGGAAATGGAGAAGGGCCAGACCATCCGGATGGATGGCAAGCTCTATACGATCGTGGACTTCGAGCACGTCAAGCTCGGCAAGGGCGGTGCGATCTATCAGACCAAGCTCAAGAGCCTGGCCGATGGCTCGATCCAGAACGCCCGCATCCGGTCCGAGGAGACCGTCGAGGAGGTGGAGCTGGATGAGAAGAATTACGAGTACCTCTACTCGGCCGGCGAGCACGACCACGTCTTGATGGATTGTGCGACCTTCGATCAGATCACCGTGGGCGATGACGTCCTGGGAGAGGGCATCAAGTACCTGATGCCCAACATGCAGATCAAGATGGAGCTCTACGAGGGCAGGCCCATCACCGTCACCCTGCCGAATACCGTGGACCTGAAGGTCGTGGATACCCAGCCCGAGATCAAGTGGGCGACCCAATCGGCCCAGCCCAAGCCCGCCACCCTGGAGACGGGCGCAGTGGTGAACGTGCCGCCGTTCGTCAAGATGGGTGAGGTGATCCGGGTGGACACCCGTACGGGCCAGTACGTCACTCGGGTGAGGGAGTAGTCATGGCCCTTCAATCGTTCACCAAGATCCTGTTCAAGGTATTCGGCTCCCGCAACGAACGGCTCGTCAAGTCCTACCTGCAGGTCGCGCGCCAGGCAGGGGCCTTGGAGCCCCAGGTCCAGGCCCTGGACGACCAGGCCCTGTTGGCCAAGACCGCCGAATTCAAGGCGGCTCTGAAGTCGGGAAGACGGCCCGAAGATATCCTGCCCGAGGCCTTTGCCGTGGTCCGCGAGGCGGCCCGCCGGAGTGTTCAGATGCGGCACTTCGACGTGCAGTTGGTCGGCGGTCACGTCCTCTATGAAGGCAAGATCGCGGAGATGGCCACCGGCGAGGGCAAGACCCTGGTTGCCACCCTGGCCGCGTACCTGGTCCACCTGACCGGGCGGAGGGTCCACGTCGTCACGGTCAACGACTACCTGGCCAAGCGGGACGCCGAGTGGATGGGCCCCATCTACAAGGCCCTGGGCCTGACGGTCGGCGTGATCCAGGCGGACATGGACTCCTGGGGGGCAGAGCGCAAGGGCCAGTATGCATGCGACATCACCTACGGGACCAACAACGAGTTTGGGTTCGACTATCTTCGCGACAACATGAAGACGGTCCTGGAGCACATGGCCCAGGGACCCCTCGAATACGCCATCGTCGACGAGGTGGACTCGATCCTGATCGACGAGGCCCGCACGCCGTTGATCATCTCGGGGCCGGCCTTCGACGACGTCAGTCGCTACAAGAAGGCCGACCAGGTCGCCCGCCAGTTGATCTCCAGACAGGGCGAGTACGACCGGATCAAGAAACAGATCGACACCGCACAGCGAGGCCTGGCCAACGCGCAGGGCGAGGCGGCGGAGGCCAAGAAGGACCGGGATACCGCCCGGGTCGAGAAGGCCCAGAAGGCCATGGACGAGCACCAGGCGCAGATCGACGCCGGCCAGGCCAGGGTGGAAAGGGCGACCCAGTACTACGAGGTCGAATACGACCGCAAGTCCGCGCACCTGACCCACGAGGGCGTGGGCGCGGCCCAGGAGATCGCCGGCGTCGGTTCGTTCTTCACCGGGTCCAACATGGAGTGGCCCCACATGCTGGAGCAGTCGCTTCGCGCCCACGTTACGTACGAGAAGGAGAAGGACTACGTGGTCCTGGACGGCAAGGTGATCATCGTCGATGAGTTCACCGGGCGGCTGATGCACGGACGCCAGTGGTCCGACGGCCTGCACCAGGCTGTGGAGGCCAAGGAGAACGTGCAGGTCAAGGAGGAGACCCAGACCCTGGCCACGATCACCCTCCAGAACTTCTTCAAGCTCTACGGCCGGATCGCGGGCATGACCGGGACCGCCGCCACCGAGGCCGAGGAGTTCCTGAACATCTACAGGCTGGAGGTCGTCGTGATCCCGTCCAACAAGCCCTGCGTCCGCAAGGACCAGGAGGACGTGATCTACAAGAGCATGAAGGAGAAGTTTGGCGCCATCGTCGACGAGATCAACGAGATCTCTGCCGAAGGCCGGCCCCTCCTGATCGGCACCATCAGTATCGAAAAGAGCGAGCTCCTCTCGGAGGGCCTGACTAGGCGGTTCGGCATCGAGCACGAGGTCCTGAACGCCAAGCAGCACGCCCGTGAGGCGGTCATCGTGGCCAAGGCCGGCTACCAGCACACGGGGCGAGACGGGAAGGTCAGGGGCAACGTCACCATTGCCACCAACATGGCCGGGCGAGGCACGGACATCAAGCTCGGGCCCGGGGTCCCCGAGATCGGGGGCCTGCACATCCTGGGGACCGAGCGTCACGAGGCCCGGCGGATCGACAACCAGCTCCGCGGCCGATCCGGACGCCAGGGGGACTCGGGATCGAGCCAGTTCTTCCTGAGCTTTGACGATGACCTGATGCGAGTCTTCGCCCCGGAGTGGACGGTCAAGGCCCTGTCCTGGATCGGGTGGGAGGAAGGCGAGCCGATCTACCACAAGCGGATCAGCAAGGGCATCGAGAAGGCCCAGAAGAAGGTCGAACAGCGGAACTTCGAGATCCGAAAGAGCCTGCTCGAGTACGACGAGGTCATGGACTACCAGCGGAAGACCTTCTACTCCCGCAGGCGGAAGATCCTCACCGGCAGGGGCCTCAAGGCGATCATCACCGAGATGATCGAGTCGGCCATCCACGAGACGTGCTCGACCACCCTCGATCCCCAGTACCCGAACGCCTGCATGATCGAATGGGCCAGGACCACCTTCGACGTGGAGGTCAAGGGATCGGATATCCAGGGCGTGCGAACTGACGAGATCGAGAGGATGGTCAAGGACAAGGCCAAGGATGGCGCAGCCAGCAAGATCACGATATCCCTGGGCGAGTACATCGAGGACGAAGAGGACCCGTCAAGCTGGGACGTGGAGGGCCTCAAGCAGTGGGCCATGAGCGCGTTCCACGTCAACCTCAGCGCAGCCAAGATCAAGCAGCAGAAACCCGATGAGATCGAGGAGACGCTCGCGGCCGCAGCCACCGAGCAGATCGAGAAGAGGGACTGCTCCCAACTGGCGGAGTTCCAGCACCAGGACTTTGCCTCCCGGCGCCTGGCCGAGTGGGCCAGGGCCAAGTTCGACATCCAACTGGACCTTCAGGAGATCAAGAGCCTCAAGTCGGACGACATCGAGCAGAGACTGAGGGACGCGGCCTCCCGAAAGTACCGCCAGCGGGAGGTCGAATACCCGGTGGAGTTCGCCATGAACATGGTCTTTGGGCCCCAGGGCGCGGATGCGTATTCCAGCGACGCCCTGGCCCAGTGGGCCAACCGGAAGTATGGCGTCACGCTCACCGCCGAACAGATCCAGAACATGCAGCCGCGGGCCCTGCATCAGCAATTGGTGGACCTCAGCACGGCCTGCCAGGACGGGCGGTTGGAGCAGGAGATCGCAGACAAGGCCGGCCGCCTGGCCCCGGCGGAGCTGGCGGCGTGGGCGAACCAGCGATTCGGCGCGGCCTTGACCGAGGCCGAGATCCAGGCCTGTCCCGACGTCCGGGCCCGGCTCACCGAGATCGGCCACGAGTTCATGCGTCTGGAGCTGAGCGACCTGGAGAAATACGTGTTGCTCCAGGTCTGCGATACGACCTGGAAGGACCACCTCTACGCCATGGACCACATGAAGGACAGCATCTGGACGCGGTCCTTTGCGGAGAAAGACCCCAAGGTCGAGTACAAGCGGGAGGGGTTCCGGATGTTCAACACCATGCTCAAGAGCATCGAGGAGCGGGTCACGGACATCATCTTCAAGGTCCACCTGGAGTCCGGAGCCAACGCCCGAAGCGTCTGGAACGTCAGCCAGGTCAGCCACGATCAGGTCGGCCAATTCGCCATGACTGACCAGCAGCGCCAGGCGGCCCAGGCCCCGCAGGGTGAACAGAAGGTCAAGCAGATCAAGCTGGATCAGCCCAGGGTCGGACGCAACGACCTATGTCCCTGCGGCAGCGGCAAGAAGTACAAGAAGTGCTGCGGCAAGGATGCGTAGGGGTTGTGAGTTGCGGGTTGTTGGTTGTGGGTTGATGGTCGGGGCAAGTGAAGGGCAAGGCCTGAGGCGTCAAGCCCATTTAACCTTTTAACCATTCAACCTTTTAACCATTTAACCACTTTTTAGCCAGTCCGCCCCTACACCCGTGCCAGGGCCTGATCCAGGTCTGCGATGATGTCGTCCACGTCCTCGATGCCCACGGCGAGGCGAAAGAGCGTATCCGTGATCCCGAGCGCATAGCGATCCTTGCGGGAGTAGTCGTAGTAGCTCACCATCGCCGGATGGGTAATCAAGGTCTCCACGCCGCCCAGGCTCGGCCCGATGTAGCACAGTTGCAGGGCATCCAGGAACCGCTTGGCGGACTGGAGAGTGCCTTGGGTCACGAAGGTCACCACGCCGCCTCCGCCGCGCATCTGCTCGGTGGCCACCTGGTAGTGGGGGTGGCTTTCCAGGAATGGATAGTAGACGCGTTTGACCTTGGGATGCCCCTCCAGGAACCGTGCCACGGTCAAGGCCGTTTCGTTCTGCCTGGCCACGCGGAGCGGGAAGGTCTTCAGACCGCGAAGCAGGAGATAGCAGCAGTGGGGGTCAATGGTGCCACCCATGGACTTGTGCAGGTCGCGTATCCGCTCGATCAGGTCCTTGCGTCCCAGCACAGCCCCGGCCAGGATGTCGTTGTGCCCGGCCAGGTACTTGGTGCAGCTCTGGAGCACCAGGTCCATACCAAACTCCAGGGGCCGCTGGTTGTAGGGCGTTGCGAAGGTGCTGTCGATCAGGGTCAGGACCTTGTGGCGATCGGCGATCTGCTTGATCTTGGCCAGGTCGAAGATGTTCAGATAGGGATTGGTCGGGGACTCTGAGAAGATAAACCGCGTGTTCTTCCGGATGGCGCGATCCAGGCCCTGGTAGTCGCCGAATGGGACGATCGTGCAGTCGATGGCAAACTGCTTCAGATACGAGCGGCAGAACTCCAGGGTCTTCTTGTAGCTGTCGTCGGTAATCACGATGTGGTCGCCGGAGTGCACCAGGGACAGGATCGTGGTGGTGATCGCGCTCATACCCGAGGAAGAGACCACGCAGTCTTCCGCCCCCTCCAGGTCGGCCAGACGCCTCTCGGCGATGGTGACCGTGGGATTGCCGTAGCGACCGTACTCGTAGTGGTCCTTGCCCGTGCGGGTGTAGTCCTCGATCTCCCGGCTGTCCTTGAAGGTGAAGGTCGAGGTCTGGATGATCGGGGTGGTCAAGGAGTCCGCGAACTTCCGCCGCGGCTCTCCCGCGTGTACGGCCCGGGTCGCGAGTGAGACGATCGGGGTCTTGCCCTTTGTCTTGGCCATAACGCATTGTCCTCCAATGACGTGCCGGTGAGCCGGTCCCTGAGGCCGCCGAACACCGGTCGCACGGGCCTTTGTTTATCGCAAAGCCATCGGGAAAGCAAGGGGAATCTGAAGGGGCCGTAGACAGTAGACAGTAGACAGTAGACAGTAGGCAGTAGACGGAAGACGGAAGGCAGTAGACGGTGGCTTGGTAGGACGGTCAGACGGTCGGACAGTCGGACAGTGGGCGGCGAAGCCGCCACGGTGCGACGGTCTTACAGTCCGGCTATGACGTGGGCCTTATGGGACGCCGAGGTGCTGGAGAGACACTGTTTCGCACTGATTCCCCGGCTTCTGTAGGTCGATAGTTTTGATGTTGGGGGGAGAATGAAGAAGCTGACAAAGGGATGAGTATTCTGCGGAGTGCCCTGCCGTGAAGAGAACAGAAAAGAGCTGGATAGGTGTTCTTGTTGGGCTGTCACTGGTTCTTGCCGACTCTGGTACGGCAGTCGAGGTTCCCACAACAAGGGAGACTGGGGCCGCCCCGATCGAAACCGCGAAACAACCGGCAACTCCATCCTTTCTCGACATGTCCCTTGAGCAGTTGATGGACATTCCGATCACATCGGCGTCGCTGACAGCGGTGTCGTCGGGCCGGGTCAGTCCATCCACGGTTACGACCATCACACAGCAGGATATCCAGAACTCCGGGGCCCGCAGTCTGGAAGAACTGCTTGAGATATACGTCCCCAATCTGCAGATGATTCTGCATACGGCCGATGCCCGCCACATGGGTCTTCGAGGCATCATTTCAAACCTGGACGACAAATACCTGCTGCTGGTCAATGGTCGCATGATGAATGAACATACGGATTTCGGCGTGATTAGCGAACGCGACCTGCCGATGCTGCGGGATATCCATCAGATCGACGTTGTCCGCGGTCCGGGGTCTGCCCTGTATGGGCCGGGCGCCCTGGCGATGGTCATCAATATCACCACGGACAACGCCAATACCTTCAAGGGGTTTGAGGTCAGCCAGCGAGCCGGCGTGGTCGAGGAACACTACACGACGGAGTTCAAATACGGCAAACAGCTCAAGGGCGGCGAGGGTCTGTTCTTGTATGGGGGTGTCTCCAAGTATCCGGGAGCGTCCTCCGACGATGCGCCGCTGACTTACGGCGGCTGGAAGACCACCCCATGGTGCCCCTACGCCTACGACGAGAAGGTCACGAGCGCAAATCGCTACAATGCGACCTACGGAGGTCAGCCGAAGATCAAGCTGCATGGCGAGTACACGAAGGACGACCTTGATGTCTGGCTGCGCTACACCCAGGGCGGCGAGAACGTCGATACAAGCAGCCAATGGAATATTGCCTCTCCCTTTGGGGTTGGGTATCGTCAGGCAGCGGCTACGTTGAACTACAGACAGGAATTGGCGGACAGTTTCACCCTCAAATACATGCTGAGCTATGACCACACCGAGGTGCTTACTCCGGCGTATGCGACCGCCTATCGATACTATGGTGAGGATGATTACTACGCACAGATCATCGCCAACTGGAAGATAAGCGAACACCACGAATTGGCTTTCGGCGGCGCATGGCGGCACGATGAATTTGGGCTGCCTCCGTGGGGCGCGGATACCACGATGGACCAACGTTTTCCAGTTCCCACATCGGTACCTCTTTGGTGGACGCTGCCCCACCCCAAGATGCCGCGATGGGGAACCGACATGCTCTCTCTGTTCGGCGAATACCAGTGGCACATCAGCGACCAGTTGACGGCATTTGTCAGCGCCCGCGAGGATGACCACACCTATACTGCCCCGATGTTTTCGCCGCGATCTTCACTCGTCTATACGCCGACCGATGTGGACACCTTGAAGCTCATGGTGTCGCGCTCGGTACGAACCAACAACGACGCGGTGATGGAAGCTACGTATCTCGGCAGCCGCTCCGACAGCGAAGTGGAAGTCCTCAGGGCGTATGAGGCTCGGTATGAACGGCGGGTCGGCAGCCATATATGGCTGGCTGCAGACGCCTTCATCCATAACCAGGATGTGATCGGATGGGTTTCCACTCCGGAACCAGGGCACACGGGGCCGACAGGCACCGAGGATCTCTGGGGTGCCGAAGCGGAAGCAAGCTATGTTCGGGACCGCTTACGCGTCGATATTTCCCACGGCTACACCAAACTGCTCGATTTTGAGCTTCCACGCGGCGTTACCGGCGCCGTGGAAGACACCGCTGCACCAGCCGGCTATGGACATGACCTGAACAACTGGTACAACAACATCAGTAAGATGCGGGTGCACTACCAGGCGGACGACAAACTGGGTCTTGACAGCTCACTGATCGTGTACTGGGATTCGCCGGGCGGAGAGGATTATGCGAACTGGGTGAGGTCGTGGGGGGGAAACTACGACCCACGGTCCCACAACGTGTTCTATAACAACTGGTATCTCAATCTCGGACTCCAGTATCAATGCTGCGAGAACGTGACCATGCGGCTGGACGCCTATGACATTTTGGGCTTGTTTGATGAGAACCTGAACAAGAGGCGAGAAGGCATGAACTGGTCAGCGCCCGGCGAAGTCCGTATCCAGCCGGTAGCATTCGGTTTTCAGTTGGTCTACAAATTCTAAGTGGAGCTTGGCGTAGTTCACATTGGTGAGAATCTCCTTGCATCCGTCCCAGGCCGCGCCTATCATGGAATCACTGATCTGCATCCAGGACTGACATTTTAGGAAGAGTTGCGGTTCTTCGGGTTGCCTCCTGTTCGGGAGAGAAAGAGGCTCACCATGGCAACCAGCAAGGGGCAGATGCCTCCCACACGGGAGCGCCAAGGCGGCGGCCGGAGGGGATGCGACCTGTGGGGCAGGGTCCGTCGATGGGATCGCGGATGCGGGAGGGTCACGATAGATCGCAGTCTGCCATTAACCCGCAACCATCAACCCGCAACCGGCTTCACCCTCATCGAGTTGCTCGTGGTGATCGCAATCATTGCGGTGTTGGTGGCGATCCTGCTGCCGAGCCTGAGGATGGCCAGGGAGTACGGCAGGCGGGCTGTTTGCCTGGGCAATCTCCGCCAGTTGCAGATCGCCTGGCAGACGTATGCAGACGAGCATGACGGCTTCATTGTCAGCGCGCACCCGTGGTACATCCCGCGAATCGGATGGCGGAACAACGGACCGGAGTGGCTGGTCAGTGGGTGGCGCGTTGACGAGGAGCCCTATCCTAAGACCCCCTCCGAAGGCGATGCCTTGATGCGTACTGGCGCCCTGGCTCGCTACGTGGGCGACGTCCACGTGTACCGGTGTCCCAGTTGCTATCGTGGCACTTGGCCGCAAGGCTACGGATTCCCCGTGGCCGGGGGTGGGCCATGGCTCAATTCGTATTGCATCGTGGCATCCATGAATCTCTTTTGCTCTGAGGAGTGGTCGGTGTGGGATCGAAACACGAGGGCCAAGTACCCGGTCGGCAAGACCGTGCTGTTCGTGAGGAGGACCTCGGAATTGACCGACCCAGGCCCTTCATCCAGGATGGTCTTCATGGATATGGGATATGGAGGGGCAACAGGGGGGTGGATGGGGCCGGCAGCGTGGACGACAGATACGGGGGAGTGGATGTGGGACTGGGGGGAACTAGGGGACTGGGGTGACGTGTGGATGGCGGCCATTCGACACAGCAATGGCACGTGCATGTCGTTCGCAGACGGTCACAGTGAGTACTGGAAGTGGACGGACCCCGGCACGATTGCATGGGGACAGTGGTGGGAACAGGTGATTCGAGCAGGGCCCCAACCCCAGTTCCCACCCCAGCCATCCCACGAGAAACCGTATAACCCAGACTGGGCCCGCCTGAGCAGGGCGATCTGGGGCCGGGGCACGAGGTGATTCGAAGGCGTATCGGGGGGCGATGATGGAGTGGAGGAAGAGAGGGCGGTCTGTCAGAGGCAGGACACGTAAACCAGTGGCTCGAACACGCGGGTCAGACGCGTCGTGGTGGACACGAGGAGGCTGACGCTCCGTGGTGAGAGGTGAATGCCTGCCGGATGATGGTCACGATCCTCTCAGCAGCATGACCATCCCAGAGCGGAGGGATCTGCACCTGGCGCCACGTACCGCTTAGGGCCGCCCGATAGGCCGCCACGATCCGCTCCGGGTCCGTCCCCACGACTTGGTTCGACCCGATCTCGGTGGTGACGGGGCGCTCGGTGTTCTCTCGCAGGGTCAGACACGGGACCTTCAGGACCGTGGTCTCCTCCTGGATCCCGCCGGAGTCCGTCAACACGATCCGGGCCGTGGCCTGAAGCTTGAGGAAATCCAGATATCCGATCGGGTCCAGCAGGTGCAGATTCGCCAGGCCGGCAACGCGGTCTTGAAGCCCGAGGCTGGCGATATTCTTGCGGGTGCGGGGATGGATTGGGAACAGGATCGGAAGATCCCTCTGGATCACCTCCAGGGCGTCCAGGATGCGTGAGAAGACCTCCGGATCATCCACGTTGGAGGGTCTATGCAGGGTCAGCACGGCGAACCCGTCGCCATGGAGGCACCCCTGCCTCCGCAGGTCATCGAGGATCGTGGACTGCCGGGCCTTCTCAAGATGGCCCAGAAGGGTGTCAATCATCACGTGACCGACCAGGTGGATCCTGTTCCTGGACACCCCTTCCTTGACCAGATTATCCACGCCGCTCTGCTCGGTACAGAACAGCAAGTCACTGATCGCGTCGGTCAAGAGACGATTGATCTCCTCGGGCATCGAGCGGTCGCCACTGCGAAGACCGGCCTCCACGTGGATCAGCCGGACTGCGAGCTTCACGGCAACCAGGCCGCAGGCAATCGTGCTGTTGACGTCACCGACGACCAACACGGCATCAGGCCTGTACGTGGCTACGACCGGCTCGAAGGCCTTCATGATCTCAGCGGTCTGAACGGCGTGCGTGCCGGAGCCGATCTCCAGGTTGACATCCGGCTCTGGAATACCGAGCTGCTTGAAGAACAGATCGCTCATCTTCTCGTCGTAGTGCTGCCCCGTATGCACCAGCAGTGGCTCGATGTCAGGGTGCCGCCTGTACTCCTCCATCAGAGGGGCGATCTTCATGAAATTCGGCCTTGCTCCAACAACGTTGACGATTCTCATGGTCTTTCTCGCTAGGGTGTTCCGTTGGTGTTGATTCTCGCAATCTCCGCCCGTTCCTCGGACGTGAGGACGTGGATCTTCTGATCTATCGCCGCGGCCTTGGTCTGGTACTGCCTGGCCTGAGCCGGGTCCTTGAGTTTGACGCAGATCCGACCCAATTGCAGCAGGGCCTTTGCCTGCTGCGGGCTGTCCGGGGCCGCCAACTCAAGGAGCCTCTCGAAGTCGGTCCTCGCCGCGGCAAGCCGGTCCGGCATATGGGATAGGATCGTGCCCCTCGTATCGAGCAGATGCAGATCCTTGGGTGCCAGCTCCAGTCCCCTGTCCGCCAGCTTCAGGGCAGCTTCGTACTGATGATCCTGCTCTTGAAGTACCCAGGCCAGGTCGTTGAGGATTCGTATGTCATTGGGGTAGTCCGCGAGCAGATCGTGGTAGACCTTCTCGGCCCGTGGGACATCGCCTGTCTGATAGAGGATGGACGCCAGGCCCAGGCGAGCATCGAGCCACATCGGTGAAAGGGCCACGCCCTGCTCGAAGAGCCTCAATCCCTCCTTCTTGAGCTTCATCGAATCCGATGAGGCCAGGGTTGACGCCGCAGCCAGGATCATCGTTGGGTCCTGGTCCTTGGCCGCCAGATACGCGGAACTGATTCCCGCGAGTTCCTCAAATCGGTTCTGCGCCACCAACCACAAGAACCGGGCATGGACAACGGTCTGACTGTTCGGGTCCAACTGCTCCGCCTGCCTGATCTGCTTCTCCGCTTGGGCCATGTCACCTGCCAGACGATAGAGGTCGGCGAGTGTCACCCGTGCCGCCATACTTCGGCCTCCGGCCTCGGATTGGCAGTAGGCCTCCATCTCGGGGATGGCCGCCTTGGGCAATTCGAGGCTGGTCAGGACGCGGCATCGCGCCAGCAGCAGCGTCTCCTTCGCGGGGTCACGATGGACCGCCGATTCGACCTGCAACCTCGCCTCATCGAGAAGGTGACGATCGTTGGTACGTTGTCCGGCCTCCACGAGCACGTCTATGGCCTGTGTATCGTTCGGGTCATCATGGAGGACCAGATGAGCCAATTCAACGGCCAGCGGGGTGTTTTCCAGTGCCATCTCCGCCCTGGCTCTGGCCAACAGCAACGCCGGATTGCCTGGGCTGGAGCCAAGGGCTTGAATCGCGAAATCCCGGGCAGCCTGATAGTCTCTTGCCTGCATCGCAAGACTGCATAGCGTCAGATGCGCGTCCACCGCCGTAGGCTCGAGTCTGACGGCGTTCTCCAGCATCGTCCTGGCCGTCTTGGCGGATTCTGGAGTCGGCCTCTCCAGCATGAGCATCGCACGCAACTTCATCAATTCAGGGTCTTGTGGCAGTCGCTTTTCGAGCGATCCGAGGATCTCGATCGCCCTTTCACGATCCTGGGCCCGGGCCCGCTGAAACAGCAGCTTCATCAGGTATCGCTCCAGGGTCAGATCCTCCGGATAGGCCTTCAAGCCCTCTTCCATTGTCGCCACGGCCTTGTCGAGGTCCCTGGTGCGGGCATAGAAGCCGCCTAGTACTCCATACCCGGTTGTGCCATTCTGCGTGAAGGTTGTCAGCTTCCTGTAGTCCTGCTCCGCCTGCTCCAACTGGCCTTCATTGACCAGGTAGGCCGCGCGCATCAGATAGGCGGCGAAATCCTTTCGCGTCGACACGTAGTCATCGAGGATTCGCCGGGCCTCTTCGACCTGGCCCTCAGCCCTCAAGATGGCCGCCTTGACCGCTATCAGCGACAGAGATCCCGGCGTTATGGCCTCGGCCTGCCTGATGTACTCGAGGGCCTGGGCCGTGTCCCTGGTCTGCCAATAGAGCAGTCGCGCCAGGAGTATACGTGAGCTCGCGTCACGGTCATCGTTGGACACCCTGAGTCTCAGCTCGTCGATGGCCCTGGAGAAGTTCCCTGTCCGAATCGCGGTTCGGACGTGCCAGTCACTGACGACCTTGGAGTTCGCCTCCGTCTGCCGGGAGACCTCCTCCGCATCCACAAAGCGGCCTTGCTTCTCGAAGAGGGTCATCAGTCTGTCGGCAACGTCCGTGGCCGAGGGATTCCGGGCAAGGGCCTGCCGGCACGTCTCCTCGACCTGCTTGACGTCGCCCAGTTTCTCGTACATATCCGCCAGGAGCAACGCAGGGGCAGACCACTCCGGATCTGAGACGATGCAGGATCGAAGCAGATCGGCAGTGTCCTGCTGCTTCAGACGCCAATCATCGGACGACAGCCACAAGGACGCCTGGTATAGACGCCACCAAAGCCCGCTTTCCTCCTCGGCCCGCCGCAATTCCCCGACCAGTGCCTGGGCCCTGGCGCGGTCCTCCCGGACCTCCCGGATACCCAGGAGCAACGCACGAGCGCGGATCTCGTGTTCGTCCTGCGATGCCAGGTCACTGAGAAGACGTATCCCAGTGGTCCGATCCCCGTGCATGATCTCCAACATGGCCAGCTCCATGGACAGGGATCGTCTCTCCCACTTGCCGGTCGCCGCACCCAATCCCTGTCTAAGGCAGGCAAGGGCCGAGTCATGGTCCCCTCTTGTCACGTAAAGGCTGGACAGGGTGGTCCAGGGCTCGGCGACGTCCGAATGACGCTTGCAGGCAGCCTCGCAGACGCCGATCGCCTTGTCCATACTCTTGGCTCGGTAATAATGCCGGGCCAGTTGCATCTCGGCCCTGAGGGGTTCCTTACACTCTTCGATGGCCAGCTTCAACTCCGCCTCAGCCTCGTCCGAATGTCCGAGGTGAGTCGCAACGACCGCCTGCAGTATGCGGATATCCACCCGATCAGGATGCTCTGCACGCAGGGCTGCCAACTCCTCTGACAAGGCCCTGAGTCTCGCCGCGTCCAACTGTTGCTGCTGCTCGGCCACGTACACGCTGGCCTCGATACGCAGCAGCCTGATCGTGTAGTCCATGGGGTCGAGAGGCTCCGCCAGCCGAGCCGTTTCAAACGCCCTGTTCCAATCCCGCAGCTTGAGGTACTCCTTTGCCAGTTGCAGGGTCATCTCCGGGTCTCTCGGATGATGGCGAAGGTACTTGATCAGGGCATTGACCGCCCGCCTGCTTTGGTCGGTCTGGCTGTAGGCCTCTGCCAGCAGCCGCCAGAGTTCGGGCTGGGACACATCCGTCAGAAGCACCGGTTCCAGGGCATTGATGACTGCATACGGGTTGTCCTGGGCCCTTGCCACCAAGGCCTTGAGGTAGCCAAGCCTCGCCGGGGATTGTGCTGCCCCTTGCTGGGCACGCAGGATCTCAAGGTACTCGTCCAGACATCGCCTCGCCTCGGCGACCTTGCCCGCGTGGACGTACAGGACAATGGCAGACGGCAAGGCCTGGACTCGATGTCTCTTCTCCGTCAGTACAGTTAGTGCATCATTGGCCAGGGCGGCACCGTCTGCAGCGGCCCCTCTGCGGCCCGCGATCTCCGACGCCAGGAGAAATCGCGCGACCTTCCAGTCACTGAGGTCCAGAAACCGCTCGGCGATCGCCTCCTGGGTGATACCGTCAGCCGCCTGCAACTCGGCAGCGGCCCGGTCGAGGTCGTTGTGGCCCATCCATTCTGAGCCCAGCAAGAAGCGGATCCTGGCATCCGCGGTACCCAGCTTGTCGGCCGCCTCCAGGTCCTTGCGGGCAAGGGGCAGGCGATCCTCCGCAGCCACGCCTGGAACATCGGGCGTCTCACGGTAGAACCTCGCGCGGTTCGCCAGGGCCACGGCGGATTCCGGGGCATGGTCTGCTGCCTTGTTGAGCCATTCCAGGGCCTTGGTCTTGGCCTCCATGGAGGCCCCGGCGAGCATGATCCGGCTTAGCCCTGCACAGGCCTTCACATACTCGTCGTGCTTATCTGGAATCGCCTCGATCTCTCCTATGAGTTTCTCAAGGGTCTGCCTGGCCTCTTCGGTCCTGTTGAGGTGGGTCAGTGCGTCGGCCAGCCACAGGGGGGCAGTTCGGTCGTTCTGGACGTGCCCCAGGCGGGTCCGGGCGATGTAGGCAAGGTCCTCGAAGTTTCCTGTGGCGGTATAGAGTGTGGCCAGTCGCCCATAGGCGAGGTCGTCGAGCGGGGCCAGTTGCATGATACGACGATAGGTCGTGATGGCCGCTGCGACCGGCGCGGCCTCAAGCGGCCGGAGGCCCAGCAGGGCCTGGGCATACCTCTTGAGGACCTCGACGTCATCGGGGTTTCGACCGAGATACTCGCGGAGGCTCGTAACTGCCGCGTGCCAGTCCTGCCTCTCAAAGGCGGCCTGCCCCGCCTTCAGATCCATGCGAGAGAGGATAGTCCTTCTTATCTGGCGAGCAGCAACCAGCGACACCCCAACGCCCGCGATGACAAGGATGAGGATGACAAGGGCCTTGACGTTGATCTTCCCGCATCGTTTCCGACAAAGCATCAGATACCCCCGTTAAGAACCCACTCGTTGACAGTCCGTTGACATGCCCGGAATTATCGCAGAGAACCGCGTATGATGGAAGCCTGGAGAGAGCGACAAGGAAAGAAGTTAAGAAGATAAGAACGTGAGAACGTGAGAACGTAAGCGGGGGACGGTGGGCGGCAGAGCCGCCACGGTCGGACCGTCGGACAGTGGGACCGTCTGACCGTCCAAACTACCTTCCCGCCGCTCCGCGGCCCCCCCCCTGGAACAATGCCAACTGCCTGTGAGGCCCCGAAGAAGAGGCCTCACAGGCAGTCTCTAGTCATCAAACCTGCGAGATGGTCCCTGCAAAAGGGATCAACTCATTATGCGTGCTTCCGCAGCTTGAACCCGGCTACACCGAGGCCTAGCATGCCGATCAGAACGGCTGCAGGGATGGGGACCACATTGAGCTTGCCAGTTGCGCCGGTTTTCGTATTGTCGAAGGAACTTGCGGTAAACCACTGGTTCGTGCCCAAATCCAGCTTGAGCGTACCGTCCCCTGTAAGGGCAGACATCAGCAACTTCGTGCCGTTCTGACCGTTGAAATACCCGTCCGTGGTTCCATTGTCCGTGAACAGGACGCTGCTCAGGGTGCCTGAGAAGGTCGTAGTACCCCATACGCTGCCGGTCCAGAACTGAACCCAGTTGCCCGAGACGCCCGCAGTGATAGTGTCTGCGGTACCATCGCTGTCTGTAAGGGTCAGCGAGCCTCCGGTCCCTGCGGCTGTTCTCAGGACAGTGGGCACCGTAGTTGTGCTGCCGATCGTCATCCCGGTCAGGCCGATATTCCCTCCCGAGTACGAGTTCCAGTCAAACGTCGCAGAGCCAAAGGGAGCCTCGTCTTGGGACACAGATCCCGAAGTCTTGGTGCCTGCCCCCAAGTTCACGGACAGGGTCAACGTAGAGCTCCCATAGACCGCGTGCAGCTTATCGTAACTGATGCTCAAGTCCGCCATAGCTGGCGATGCCAAGAATGCACATAGGATGGATGCTAGTACTACTTTTCTCATTTGTAACCTCCTCAACTGACTCTTTGATCAAACGTTGATTGTGTAGTCTCTGCACAACAAGAGATTCAAAGGTCAGGCCGGAGGTCCCCGCGAAGAATACGCGCACGGCGAGCATTGTGACATGCACCCGAGGGACCCAATGGTCCCCAGACAGTATTGTACGTGATGATCCTCCGCCAAGGGGCCCGGCTGAACGAGGCATACCGGCGGAGAAGAGAGAGAATCCCATTCTATGGCATGGCTATTCCCAATCTGGTAGGGACCACCAGTGTGGTACCAGTCCGGGACAAAGCCCAAGGACAGCCTTCTGACCCAGGTGCCTGACCTGCACAGCCCCAGGCCGATCAGCGTAACCAGACAGAGATCGAAGCTCCGCCTGTCATTCGCGAAGAGGTCAACGGGTTGTGTCTTGGACGACTGCGCGACACCAGCCTCCGCCCCGGGCAGGGGATTGCCGGGCTGGCAATCCAGGTCGACCTTGTTCAGGGAGATAAACGGGCAGGTATGATCCGCAGTCCAGAGATCAGTCTGGGCACAAGCCTGCTGTGACTGCCTGTGTCCAGTATCCAGACTGGAGATAGGCATCATGTCTCCAGCAGCCGCCCCCGCAAGGGCCGCCACCAGGACAAACACCACAATGTTCTTTCTTAGGACAACCATTGAACCATCAACCACTCAGGGCAGAATCTTTAGGGTCCTATATCGTCGTGATTATCGCAGGAAAGCACTCTCTATGTCAAGATAAAATAGGGGAGATACGATCATTTTGCCAATTTCAATCTGCGTCATCTTCCCCGGCATGTCAGTCACGTCGACCCGCTGAGCCTCATACTCTGGTCTTTCAGCCATAAGTCTTTGATTTACAGTGCTTTATAGGCTAGACCAGTGTGTCAATGCCGGCCATGAGACCCCAGGGTCGGACCGTGGCGGCTTCGCCGCCCACCGCCGACCGTCTTCTCGTATTCGCCCCATCCGGCGCTTACAGATCTGGGGTGCCCCTAGCAGCATGCCAGACCCTGGCGATCTCGATTATGCGATCCGACGTCTTTATCCTGTATACAATCCTGCAAGGTCTACGGACAACCTCTCTGATGTGGGGATCATCAAACTCAGGAACACAGCGTCCAGCCTCCGGAAAGCTGGAAAGATGCTCCACGCTGCGTAGAACACCCTTAAAGAAACGGATGGCAGCTTCCGGACGAGATTCTGCAATGTAGGACGCAATTTCTTTGAGATCAAGGCGAGATGAAGGAGACCACACTACTTCGTAAACCATTCAGATGACTCCTCCTTGACCTTGTCATGAGGGATACCCTTCCCGTCGTCGAGTTCTCGAAAACCCTTGCGTACAGCCGCCACGAAGTTGATGCGTTCTTGAATATCCTCCCAGGACACGTCCTCCGGGAGCCGCTCAATTGTCTTTAGGGCTATTTCTTTGGTAGTCATACCATCAGTATACTCAACAAGAGCAGCAATCCGCAAGGTATTCAGTTCCACCGCCAGCTTGCAGCTTGTCCTCTTCCCCTCTCAGCGTCTCACCGTCTCCTTACTGTCCAACCGTCCCACCCTCCCACTGTCTGACCGTCCGACCGTGGCGGCTTCGGCGCCTACCGTCTCACCGTCTTACTGTCTTACCTGACTTTCCTACCTTCCCGTGACCGGAATCCGGCTCCGGCAACGTCAGCTTGTCCATTACCCAGAGTTCACCAAACAGAAGCAGGACAGCCGCCGGCATCATGACCAGACCGGCAAAGTCATGGAAGAACTTCTCTGCCACCTCAGTGCCTGCAAACATGAAAAGCACCGCCGTTGCGACGATTCTTATGATGTTGCACGCGACTCCAACGGGAATGCTTGAGACAAGCAGCACGGCCTTCTGCTGCCTGGAGCGATTCACCATGTATGCGATGAATGCAGCGACAATCACGAAGGCCGTCAACATTCGCAGGCCGCTGCACGCCTCTGCAACTGCAAGGGGGGTACTGCCATTCAACATCACGACGTTCCCCTGGTGACTGATCCGGACACCAAATGCCTCCAGAAGGAATACCGAGCCCGTTGTGGCCATTCTCTGCAGAGGCCCGCTGATCAGGTTGTGGACGCGGCCGGGAAGGGGGACCATAAGGACGAGGAACAGCAGTATCCATGAGACACAGCGGAACACCTGCCACCCAGCCACCATGAGAACAATGCCTGCCATGGCCAGCACCAGGGCATATCTCTCTGCTGATTCAAACATGAACAGCAACCCATAGGTTCGCGCAGCCTGGGCCAGCAGGAGAAGGGCGATGCCTGCCCACCAGCACGGCTTGAGCGGACAGGCCCGGAGGTTTCTTCTCTCAACCCACACCAGGAACAGGGCCACCAGCGGCACGAGCTGGCCCGCCGAGTAGTCATCGTTGTGCTTCCATTCCTTGAGAAGGTCCGTCACCACCGGCCAGTACGACCACGCAGTGGCAGCCACGAGCACCAGGACGACGAACACAAGGCCTGGACGGTAGTCGTAAGCCTGACCCCTGCCGGGAACCGGCGCATGCCCATCAAGAACGCGATGGTTGCGTGTTCTCATCGCAGTATCCTTGTTTTTCCTTCCCACGTTCCTACCGTCAGACCGTGGCGGCCCAGCCGTCCACTGGCAGACCGTCTCACCGTCCCACGGTCTTACCGTCTTACCTTTCTACCCTCATCCCCTCTTACCGTCTCACGTCGGACCGTGGCGGCTCCGCCGCCCACCGTCTTACCGTCCTGCTGTCATGGCTGCTCGCCTGCGGTCCATCGAGGAGATCGAGAGTTTCTGCTGCGGCAAGACCTTCGATGAGTTTCAGGGAGATCGCGGATTGCAGCTTATCGTCGAGCGAGAACTCGAGATCATCGGCGAGGCCTTGGCTCGCCTGGGAAGGGTCCAGTCAAGCGTTGACCCCGGAGGACATCCCTTATTGCATGGCTTGTGCCAGGCGTATGTTGGACCGCAATAACTGGTTGACCACCGTGGATATGTCCGACCGCTTGTTCCTCGCAATCTGCTCTAGGATCTGACGGACCTCTGAATCCAGATACACGGGGAGATTCAACCTCGCGTTGGCCTTGTAGAACTTGCCGCGGACGCCCTTGGAGAAATCGTATTGTCTCTTCATCTTTCTGCACCCTTTGAGTATTCGCAGAGCTCGCGTTTGGTTGCCTTACGGCAGGAGATGATACGAATGCACGCCCTCCCCGGCTCCTTGGGCTCGAACGTGTGACAGACTACCAGCAATCCACCATTCGCCGCCATGCCGAGCGTAATCCACCGGTCCTCGTTCTTGCTGTGCATGGCGTCATAGAGCGAGAGCGCCCTGGGATCGACGAAGACCGTCGCAGCCAGCTCGAACCTGACCCGGTGCTTCCGGCGGTTCTGACTGGCCTTGTCTGTATCCCAGTCGAAATCGTAGTCCAAATCCGTGCCCTTTCAGTCCTTTGAAAACACAGTTCATCATACGAGGGCAACGTCCACGCGTCAAGACAACGGTGTCTCGACCTCGGACGTTATGTTGGTATGGCTGAGCTTCATAGGTGCGTGGTTCAAGAGAAGACGAGCAACCACCCCACCCTCAGACCGTGGCGGCTCCGCCGCCCACCGTCCTACCGTCTTCTCTCGAACACCCGGGCCACGGATTGCGATGATTCCACGGCAAATCCGGACAGGAGCCGCTCTGCCGAATCCTCGCCGACGGTCTCTGTGATGGGGACGACCATCTCTATCTGGCCGACGTAGCCGACCGCGCCAGAGCCTCGCCAGGCCTTCGATCGCAGCAGAGACACATCGGCGCAGTACTGGCCATCTACGATGTAGTAGTATAGAACCATCACCTTCTGTGCGTTCAGCGAGCCACGCGAGAATTGAAATACGTTGCACGGCAGTCTTACCCCCGCGCTCAAAGACAGGTCCAAGGATGTCCGGGACACGAGCGTCCATCCACTGCCTGTGTAGCAGACCTCCGGGCGGTGGGGCATCAGGTCGCGGGCCCTGACGCCGCAGGCCAGGTAGAACGAGACAGAGTCCGAGCCGTTGCCACGCGAGTAGACGCGGTAGATCCGCGCATCGGTATCCGTGGCACGGACTATGGCCTCATCCATGGGCACGTCCTGGCCGACCCAATCGCCAATCCTCGCAGGGAATGCCTTCAATGTGGCCGCGTCTATTGGAGTCTTGTCCGTAGACGCAGACAGTCGTGCAGCCAAGACACGGTGCACCAGCCCAAACGAGAGCATCAGGGCACTTGCCACCACCGCAGCCACAATAACCAACCGCAGGTGGGACCATTCAACTGGGGGCATTTGTTCTGTTCGCATGTGGAGCTCTCGGAACTAGCGATTGGCCATTGGCAAGGTAACTGATTTTTGCCGCAGATTTCACAGCCCGGCTTCGAGCTGTGCCCTCAGCCGGAACCAAGGGGAGTGTGGACGGTTGTCCCTCGTTCGACCGCAGGTACGGCGTGTAGCCAGGACATGCCAGGCGTGTCCCCGCACCAGGCTTGAGTCCGTAGGAGGTCTGATGATAACCACGAACCACACGAAACCCACGAACAGGCTGTCGCCGTAGAGGTAGTCCTGATGCAATATAGACACCGCCGTACCCAGACGCTGACGCGTCTATCCGGCAGGCATGCGCCTGCCGGGTGAGCTGCGCAGGTCTCTATTCTGCAAGCGAGCTTGCTCCACAGAGCCCTGCTTGCTCACGCGCGTACGGCTCAGTCTGCATCGTGCAGTCCCATCAGGTCCTTCCCTGGCATGGCAGGCCGTCTCGATCTCAGCGTAAGCCGTCGGACCGTGGCCGAGTCTGAGACGGCGTCGCAAGGTTGCTTGCAGAGCCGGCTCGGGCGAAGGACACCCTTGGAGGCCAGGCCTCCAAGGCACGACGCAACCATGGATCAGACGGCGGACCCACGAATGGTCCAAACGTCCCGACCCCGCGCCAGCGTTCGTGGGTTTCGTGTGGTTCGTGGTTCAACATCTGGAAACTCTTTTCAGTTGTTGCCAGCTAGTAGTACAGACTGGCGCGGCCGGCTGCATCGGAAGGCCGACTCATTTGTAGGGTGCAGTCTGAGGTATTCCTGTGGGGTGCCTTGGTTACCTTGAGTCTAAGGGCTCGCTCAGGTAGAGCCACCGCAATCCCAGGGTCATCCCGAGTGGAGCGAAACGGAATTGAGGGATCTGTCTGAATAGACCCCTCCACTAGCTGGCAACGGACATCGGCTTGATCTCGTCTCTGATGGCTTTCTCAAGGGCGTCTTCGGCTGTATCCAACTCATAGTCCATCTGCAATCCCAGCCAGAACTGCGGAGTCATACGGAAATACCGAGCGAGCCGCAGCGCCGTATCCGCCGTAATCCCCCGTTTCCCCAAGACAATCTCGTTAATGCGACGTGCCGGAACATGCAGTGCCGCCGCGAGTCTGTTCTGGCTGAGTCTCATGGGTTCGAGGAATTCCTTGTTCAGAATCTCTCCGGGATGAACCGGTGCCAATCTTGTCGTTTTCATGATCTACCCCTTGTGGTAATCGACGATTTCAACGTCGAAGGCCTCGTCGTTTCTCCAGTTGAAACAAACCCTGAATTGATCGTTGATCCTAATCGAGTACTGTCCGGCCCTGTTCCCTTTGAGTCTTTCAAGACGATTGGCCGGAGGCACTCTCAAGTCACCGAGGTTGACAGCCCGATTGAGCATTCGCAGCTTACGCAGGGCAGCACGCTGGATATCGTTTGGCAACTTTCGCGATTTCTCTCTGTGGAATAGGTCTTCAGCTTCCTTGTTTCTGAACGTCCTGATCATATGCGGAGTATAGCATAATGACCGTTTAACGTCAAACGGTATGATCAGTATGTCTGCCGCAAATCATGCACTCTACTACCTTTCCGGCTGGCGGCCAATAGTCGATGGTGGGCAGTTGCTCACTGTTGGCTTTAGGCAGGACGTCAAAGACAAAGGGCGAACTGGGAGGCATCTTCTCTCGTACGTTCTTGCCCTCTTCCCTTCCCACCGTCAGACCGTCCGACTGTCCGACCCTCTCACCTTCTTGCCTTCTCACCGTCTCACCGTCCTACCGTCCTACCGTCTTACCTTCTCGCCGTTCTCACCCTCCCACCGTCTTACCCTCAAACCTTCCGGCCGCTCCGCGGCACCGTCTCACCGTCTTACCCTCTTCTCCTGCTACCTTCCCACCGCTTCGCGGCACCTTCCGACCTTCTCACCCTCCTACCGTCAGACCGTCTGACCGTCCAACTGCCTACCCTCCTCCCGTCACCGTGATCGCCACGGACTTTGAATCCGAGAGGCTGCCGTCGCTGGCAATGAAGGTGATTCGATAGGCCCCGGCCTGACCGACAGCGGGTGTCCACGAGAATGTCCCGTTGGAGAACTGGGCCCCTGTGGGAAGACCCTGAGCCGAGTAAATGATAGGGTCCCCGTCCGGATCGGTGGCACTGATCGAGAAGCTCAATGAATCGCTCTCTTTGATGCTCTTGTCGCCAATGGCTGCGAGCACCGGGGCCTTGTTGGGGGCTTCGCTGACGGTGATCTTGACGGCCTTTGAAACGGTTGCCTTACCGTCCCTGACCTGAAAACCAATCTGGTACACGCCACTCTGGTTGTTCCCCGGGGTCCACGTGAAGGTGTGGGTTGCTGGATCAAAGGCAGCACTTGGCGGGGGATTGACGGCTGAATAGGTCAAGGTGTCTCCATCTGGACCAATGGCACTGATCGAGAAGCTCAGCAGATCCCTTTCCGTCACGCTTTGGTCCCCAATGGCGGCAAACTCGGGGGCGCTATGGCCAGGGGAGGGGGCGGTGTCTTCCTGGTCCAGAGCCCCGCCACTTCGAACCAGGATGTCCTGTTGGCGATTGTTCACCACAGCGGAGTTCCTCATGTAGACGTGCGAAGACGGGCCAACATGCAATCCGTAGCGTGCACTCTGCGTCAGTACGCTGTTGAGCACAAAGGAGTCCGAAGTGGCTCCAAAGTCCAGGTTGAATGCGGTACCTCCAAAGAGGGATGTATTCCAAACGCTCGATGCGACCAGGAAATTGCGTCTGGCACAAAGCTCAGCACCGACTTGTGCATCGTCATGAATCCGCGTGTTGAATAGGAAGGCGTTCTTCCCAGAGAGCAGGACTCCGTAACGGCCTGCATGGCACATCTCCGAGCTCATGATGGTGACGTTATCAACGGAACCAGCATTCATCGAGATACACCGGTCTGCTGCGGTATCGATCAGCACGTTGTACAGGTGGACATTCGTTCCAGTGCCGTAGATGCCGCGGTCTCCGATTTGGCGAAGCTGGCTGTTTTCGATCCGGAGCCTGTCTCCAGCAAACCCATAGATTCCATAGTTGCGAGAGTTCTCGACCGCACAATTCACGATCGCTATGTCTTCCTTGCTCGCGCGAAGGTCAAAGACGGTCTCATAGTTGCGGAATGTCAACCCATCATACACGAGGTGAGAACCCGCCCTGATGGCCTTGGGCGATGACCCGGAGCGACTCCCATCAAGGACGGCTTTTCCTCCAGGATAGGCCTTATAGACAATGGGCTGCCCCGGTGCGCCGGAGCCGGATTTCACGGACTCATAGTATACGCCGTTGCGAATGAGCACCATCTGACCGGGTCTAAGCACAGCGGCCGCCTTGCCAAGGGTCTTCCATGCCGTGCGTTCGGTCTGGCCGCTACTGCTATCACTGCCGTTTGCATCATCGACGTAGAAGATGTTGCCCTCGCTTGCGGGCGCCTGGTAAGGCACCTGAGGGAGGACTTCAAAGGCTATGGTGTGCCGCGTTTCTGCCGCTCCGTCAGAGAGCTTGAGCTCCACCTCGTGCTTGCCAAGGTCTTGCGCGGTTGCCGTCCAGGACGTCTGGCCCGTCGAGGCATCGAATGTCATCCCTGGGGGGGTACCCCGAAGGGAATAGGAAACCGCGTCCCCGTCGGCATCGCTTGCCGGCACACCGAACATCCACGGCCGGCCTTCGACCAGGGTGTACAGGCCAAGGCCGTCATAGGAAGGTGCCCTATTCACGTTGTGTACCACGATCCGGATAGCCGCCTGGCCTGCAGGTTCTGCGAAGAACTCATCCGTGACTCCAACCGGGACGTCATAGCTCTTCTGGGGGGACGCGGTATTGCCTCCTTGGTCATACGTTGGGGTCCAAGAGAACAACCCCGTCCTGGAATCGATGTGCATTCCTTCCGCAACATTGCCACCCGCCAGAAAGAACACGCAAGCGTGGCCATCCGGATCGGACGCCGCAAACTGGAAACTGAGCGTTTCCGCTTCGTTGGCATTCAATACCTCGGACGAGAAGGCCGTGAATTTGGGCGGATGGTTGCCCGCAACAGCCACTCGCTCATAGGCACCGATGTCCCATGCATTTCCTGATGGCCGAGGGGTCCCAGCCAGGTCTCTTGCATGATCATCTTTGAGATAGGTGGAAAAATAGGTTTCAACCTCCTTAAGGGCCCTCCCGGAGTCTATGGCCGGGCTTTCCGCTCGCAGTTGGAACATGCCAGAAGCGGGCCCGAAGAAGAGGGGGTCCTTTCCGGTAATCGCGTTGGTGTCGGAATGGAGCCCCAGGTTGCCCTTGCCGTTCTGGTAGTAGAGATTGTGATCCGCGTCCACCACGTTGACACTCGTGCCGTCCACCCGAATCCCATATTGGCCGTTCTCCACGAGAATGCTATTGATCACATCGGAGTGCACGGACTCGCTGACCAGCGGGGGGGTGACGCCGGCGTTTGGATTGCGGAACGTCAGGCCTTCCTCTTTGTTCCTGCGGACAATGCAGTTGTATAGGTGAACCTCCGCACCCCGTGACACCTTGATCCCGGCCTCCGCAGCGCCGGAAACGATGCAGTTCACGAGATCCAGTCTCTTCGGTGCCCAATGATCTCCCTCGCGGCGCCATGCCTTGATATTGCACGCAGGATGATTCTGAGATATACAGTTGATCAGAGCGCCGTTGCAGTTCATGTCAAAGCCGTCTTCAGAATTGCCCCTCGCCACGCAGTCGACGCACACGAAGTTCTCAGTGCCGTATGTGTCAAAACCGTCCCCGTCCCCATCAGTCCCTCGTTCATCGCTATTGTAGCTGGATTCAACCCGCTGAAGGAATACGTTTCTTCCAGTGTTGACCCAAACGCCGGCCTCAAAGCAGTGATGCACGTATACGTCTCGCATCGTCAAGTTGGTGACGTTTCGAAGGCGGAGACCCGTTTCGTGGGTGTGGGTGAACTCGCACCTCTCAATGAGGATATCTGTCTTGGCGGCCCAGCCTTCTGCGGCCTTGTTGAAGTTCCGAAAGGTAAGCCCGCGAATCTCATGGTATGAGGCATGATCCAAGGCAAGCCCAATGCCAGAACCGTTGCCCTGCAGGATCACGGCATGGCCTGGATACGCCTCGATGATGATCTTGTTGTCTGAGGTTCCGGGGGTCTTGATCGGAAGTCCATCCTTCCCGCTTCGATCATAGATTGCCTCGGGAGTGTCCTTGCTCGGGCTTCCCTTTATGCACACACGATCTCCGGGCCTGACCAGGGCCATAGCCCGATCGATGGTCCTCAAGGCCAGTGCCTCTGTTCCCGGATTGCGATCGTCCGCCTGCGGGTGTTTCTGATCCACGTAGATGATCCGGCCCGCCAGGATCTGGCTGAGGGAGAGCACGATACATGCGATGAGGCTTTTCATAAGATTCCGTTTCAACCTACCACTCCCTGGTCGCCGTCCTGATGAGGAGAAAGGGCCTATGAGCGCAGTGATGAATCGGCCCGTCTTGTCGTTTTCATGATCTGCCCATAGAACTGATTCTATCCGCAGATTTCGCAGATTTACGCGGACGAGGCCGTTGAAGGAGAGGACATCTCTAGCCACAGATGGCAACCACGAACCACACGAAAGACACGAACGGGCTGTCGCCATTGCTGGGATTCCGTCGCTGGCGCAACTCCGCCGTACGCGG
>Ga0209777_10001558_pt1 | contig 32576 bp, 63 predicted proteins | sample FrelakmetHBP12HB_FD_187147 | JGI IMG/M metagenome (GOLD analysis project Ga0209777, IMG submission 187147) | Freshwater lake sediment microbial communities from the University of Notre Dame, USA, for methane emissions studies -HBP12 HB (SPAdes)... | ecosystem: Environmental > Aquatic >... | reverse complement strand
GGCCGAGCAGCGGAGCATAGCTCCGCTTCATTAGGAATTTACTTTAGAAAATTGAATTAATTTTTAATTAGAACTTTATCATAATATTTTTTCTTTGATTCATATTTCTTTATTAGATTTTCAATTCGTTTCAGCTTTGCTGAGTAGTGAGTGAGCTTCATCAATACCTTTTCGTATCGCAACTGTCTATTATCTACAGGTTTCTTCTCTTTTATTTCCTCGACGAGAACTCCTGCGTATGATTCCCATTTCTTATAATCTATCCAATGACTATGAAGCATGACATCATGAGTGTTACCTAGATTGTGAAGTAGCTCATGCTCAATTATTCCCATGAGCATCGGTATATCTTGTTTCTCCTTCTGTAGATATATTAGTATTCGTTTCTGATGAAACCAACCTTGACCTAGAATTCTTTGTCTACTTGTCTTTACCTTAGCGACATAGACTACATATCCTTTCTTCTCTACTCCAACTATATCGGCTACGATATTAAAGTACTTGCGTATCTCGAATGTGTTGTAGTTAGTCTGATTGTTTATTATCATATTAACCCCTCGCCTTCTTGAGCCAACATTCTTGGCACAGCCATTGTCCTAGATATTTTATCTCAACTGGATTTCTACAGAATTTTGTAGAGCATTTTTCATCAATCATATTACATCACCAATATGGAGAAATACCGATGAGAATATAATAATTGTTGTGATGCAGAATATATTTTTTATAAATGAAAACTCTATTTTGATATTTTTAGAAGCTTCTTTATCGACATCACTCTTCCTGTTTTTGCATTACGAGCTTGGGTATATTGAATGCCTGACTTTGATTTTATTTCTCTTATGTAAATATTCTTCTTGACGAATTTTACGTTTATCTCTGCTCCGCTTCTCGTCTTGAACTTAGTGGTCAACAATTCTCTTACAGCATTCTGATGAAGTAGCTCTCCTGCCTTATGTTGTGATTTTGCTGAGGCAGAGTGGAACAATCTTCCTCGCTGAGTACCGAATACATTTCCTTTATCAGATTTAGTTCCGACGTACTTTAAACCTTCTCGTCTTGCAAAACTTTTATCTAGATATTTCAATGCATATCTTTTTGCTATATATTTAGGTAATGTTGCAACATAATCTGAGTCTCCTAAGTTATCTTCTATTGAAGCTCCTCCTCTGAATCTTGCATGTGTTAGATGTGTGTTCTGACTGTACTTTCCCTCTCTGTAATTGTTAGCTATGCTCATTTTATCTCACCTTCAACTACTTGATTAAAAAAATTATGAGTTCCTTCTATCGTTCCTCTGAAAAAAACTCCTCTATCCCTAATCTTTCTCTCTTTCAATACATCTGAAGGCTTCAGACTTAACTTTCCTTCTCTGAGTAATGAATATTCCGCGTCGTTTAAAGGAAGAATTACATTTCCTGATTTTGAAATTGTGAACGGATATTTTATTACTCTAGTCGAAGTATATATGCTCATGTCTAATGATTTTATCCCTGACATTGATTTATCTGCAAATATTGAGAAAAAATCCATCCTTTCAATGTAGTTCATATCCTGAATCCACTTTGGAATAGAATAATGAGGTATCAGAAAATGGAAGCCTTTATTTCCTGACATCCACATAGCATATAAAACCTGATACTTGTCTAGAACTAATTTTATCTTATCAGCGTCGTTGATTACATTGATAAAACTCTTATTTTCATCATCTAGGTCTATTGCAAAATCTGTCCCTGATACATGACTTCCTCTTACCTTATCCCATTCAACATATTGCAATTTTCTTTTCTTGAGATTAAAACTCATAGAGTCTATCCTATCATAATCCTCTAGGCTTCTGTATATGTTTGCAGGAGATTTAAGGAGACTACAGAATCTTATTATCTCGGTTAAGTACCTTATTGTAAAAGGAGTCAACCATCTTATCTCGAAATCTCCACTTATTCGCATCTCTTTGAATCTCGCTGCTTTAGCTATCTCGAACATTACTGCTGTGTTAGAATACCAAGCTTTTAGCTCTTCTGCATCTACCATTTTAGTTAATTACTCCCTTATCTTTATAAATATTTCGTCTAAATCTAGATTTATATGCAATATGCCTTAAACGGCTTTTTCATCATTGCGTAATATCTATCGTAGGTCATCTCTTTCTCTCCCTTCTCTAATGCCTCTAGCTCATTGAGCCTGAACTTGACTCTGATTTCCCATAGCTCCTTTATCGATTCATCGCTTGGAATTATTGTTATTTCTCTCATTGTTTCCTCGTATAAAAATCGGCTTCATCATAGCTACAGATGACAAATTATCCAGCAAACCTATCATGGAGAAAGGTTCAGCAGCCACTCAGCCCTCGTTCCGAGATTTTTTAGTTCTAGGACTGTCACTTGGATTATGCCTCTCGAATATCATTATCTTGCCCTCGTGGATGATGAAATAAAATTTTTTGAAACTGTACTCGGCTAATGGATTTCCATGCCTCTCTGGATTATATTCATACATGAAATCACCCTTATAGTCTTTCCTTATATTCAGCCTGAAGGTCTCTTATGAAGCCTTTAAGGTCTTGTAAACAATCATTTGACCACTCAATGTTCTTCTCCATCAACGCAACATAGCATCTCCATGTCGGTCTGAAATGGACTGTAGCTAGAAGCTCACCATCATGAGCAGAAGAGACGAAGAACTTTCGAGTCTTGCCTCCTCTTACTAGCGTCTCCTGAAATATCAGGTACTTTGTTATCACTTGGGACTGAATCATTCACTTAGCCTTCGTTATCATGACATCAGTTCCGTCGGACATCTCAAAAAATCGTGTGTGTCCTTTAGGCAATGTGTCTATCAACTGCATCAATCTCTGTTTCTCGTCTGAACTCATCGTCTCACCCTTTTTTCTTTTTCATCTTCGTAGTCGTCTTTTAGGATTTTCATGTACTCTGATTTGAGCTTCTTGGAAGCGAACACGACTAAATAGTACATGCCTATGCAGAATCCCACCAAAATAATAGCCATGAGCAACGCTGCAAGAAGAATATCCATCATTCATCACCTTCCTTTTCTCTAAAATACTTATCTATGACCTTATCCAAGTATGCCTTAGATACTCTGTATCCCAAGTAAATTATCATCATCGATAAAACTATGAATATTATCTTAGAAAGAAGTTGCGTATCTGAATTAAAGATTTGAATCATTAGTCATCATCCTCGACTGCTCCCTTGAGCCTTTTAGTATGCCTCACTCCTGTCTCACTTAATGATATTATCTCTTCAGCATGAAGCTCCACTACTATCAATCCCTCGCAATGAGGACACTTGAATGCCCTTCTGGATAATCTAGTCAGTTCTGTCTTATGCTTCTCTTCTTTCCATGTTGATATTACATTGTACATCAAATCACCTTCGCTTTTATCTTCGCTGATTCCATTACATCTACTTTCGGCTTTTCAGGCATCTCATAGTCGATTAGATTTTCTGCATAATCGAGTGGGCTTGAAAGTGTAGAGTCTGTGAGCAAGTCTTTTATCGTAGAGAGCTTCTTATGATAGTTTCGCTTCCCATCTTCTTCTATTGTATAACGTCTTATCTCCTCAATGAAAGCACGAGGAGCTAATTTTCTCTTGAATGCTTCTAGAGGCTTGGTCAGATGTCTCGAATGGTATTCAACTTTAGATTCATTCTCGTTATTTTTAAGAAGAGTCATGAAGTCATTGACGTGCATACGGTTCTTGTTATTCTCGTCTTGAGTTATCTTCAGAGAGTGAGTAGCACATTTCTTTACTCTACCATCTTTGCCTAAGATAAAATAATTCTTGCTTCGGATTATCACTAGGTCAACATCTTCAGATTCCAACTTCAGACCTCCAAGCTCTGTTGATACTGGCAGAATATCAGGTGTCATTATAGAATCAGTATCAAAATATAGAGGTCTTACCTTATTGTCATAGACAATCTTGTTGAGATAGTATCTTGAATAGCCTAGAATCAACGAAGCATGGATGGGATTAAACATCTTCCCTGCCCTTAGCTCTTTTGTGATTTTATTCTCATTCTTTTGGTCGAATTTACCTATAGTCGCATTAAGAATAAGCTTGAGCCTCTGCCTTTTTATCAGTAATTCATATCTGTAAGTATCTTCAATGTCTTTCTTCAACTCATCGTCTACAAATTGCTTTTCTGCGTATGTGTCAGCCATGTACTTACCTAATGGATGATGTATGTCATCTTCAGTAGGATACCATCCTAGACACTTGATAGGTTTTATCTTGTATCCACGTCTCATAGCCTCTAATAATTCATGAGATGTGCAGTATGAGATTCCACGTCGAGGAAATAATAATTTCTCAGAACGAACAGGGAGAATAGGACATATCTCAGACTCAGGAGCTTCGAATCCGACCTTAGCAACACCGCAAAATCCTCTCTCATACATATCTAAGTCTATCTCTCGTATCGGCTTATTAGAATACGGCAATGGAGTACTTATTGCAGAATATGGATAGCTTGAATTGATGTCATAATAATTTATGTGATGGAACAGACCTCTACCTATAGCCTCAAATCTAGCTCCTGCATATGATTTTTGACAGAACTCTATGACTGAATGACTCCTGTCAAGAAATATTCTTTTGCTCATTGGAAGGTAATTCGTAAGAAAAATCTTGATTGCCATACTTGCAGGAGTTATTGAGAGAGGAACATTAGCCTGTCTATGGATGTCTACAATCTTCTGTGTCAGCAAATACTGGACTTTTGCATCGTTCAATGCATATTCAACGAAATAATCCTGCTCATCAGGCTCAGGAGGTCTGATTCCTAGATAATCAGGCTTCTTTATCTTACGAGCATGAGGAAAAAAATTTTGTGCAACCTTTTCTAGAGAACCTGAGAAGAATGCCATGCTGTCGACAAATATCAGATGAGCATCTTTCTTCTTGAACTCTGCATATGCAGAGCCTTTAGCATTCAGCATGACCTTCCATCCCTTATATCTCCTGTCCTTGTCGAATCCTTCCTTGTTTGAGATTTTTACAAAATCGTCTCCCAACATAGCTCCCAAGTCGAACAGAAGATTATGACATGATATATATGAACGTCGAGGGAAAAAATACGAGTCCTTGACCTCTCCATAATTGACGTTTATTACAGGAGTAGAATGCTTCAGGTCTAGAATCTCTATTCCCTGCTTATCTGGAAACTCGATGTACGCATTATTCTCGCCATTCTTAACAATCTGGATTGAAAATAAATCCTTATCAATCCTATGAGGATTATCTGCTCCTATCGTCTCTGTATCCATACCGCATATCGCAAATGTGTTTTCATTATACTTGGAAGTCAATGCTCCGACACCGAACCTTTTTGTGAAGTAAGGTATAGTAGGCATCTTGAACTTGTACTTTACTGATTCTTCTTTCAGTATGCAATCAGCTTGTACCATCTTACCCTCTCTACAATTCCTTGTTCCCTATTATCGCTTGAGAATTGCCTAGCCATATGCTCGAACTTAATGTTCTCAACAGATATTGCCTTCTCATATGCTAACTTAGCCTGTTGAAAGGACATCCTACCAAGAAATAGATTGAGCTTCTTGAGAAAGAATGCCTCGTACCAAGCATCGAGACTCTTATATTGGCGAGTGCTACCACTCTCTTTGCGGAATTTGAGTCTGAACTTGTTTCGAGTGACGGAATCTTCATCTACTGGAAATTGAGAAACACCTTCTATTCGTGCATATATCTCGGCTGTGCCTCCCATGTAATAATTTTTTAGTTTGAAATTCCAGCCTCGTTTCCTCTTCCTGACATCTACAGATTCTCTAAGGAAGCGTTCAGCAAAAACAGATTTCTTATTGACTACTGCATCTCGTATATTATTAGTTGATTTTATTTTTCTTATCTTAGAAGGTCTCTTACGATTAGATGGTTGAATATATCTAGATTTAAATTTGGTTCTCTTTTTTGAAGTATGCATCCTGCTCGGATGTTGTCTTTTTGAGGATTTAGTACTTCTCCTCTTAGAAAAAGGCTGAGTATGCTTGTTTGTCGTCGGACTTCTTCTGTTTGATAGAGCCAGTCTTTTAGGGGTTACATTTCTCAAGCATATCAGACCTCCCGATTAGGGATAATTAATTCTGACTAGCCCATTTAAATAGAAATCTGTTGCTCAACATATATCATTGAAACTATACATCGGAATCTAGAGACAGGAGAGAAAGATATTCATTTTTGTTCCTAGCCTGTGAGAACTTTACTGAGTGTTTTTCACAGAAAGATTCACCTCCAATCAAGATGAAAACATCTCTTTTGCAATCCTCGATGGAACAGGTCTCGAAGTATGGTCTCTTATTGTCCATGTTTTCTGTATTTGTTGGAGGCACTATTTATAGATTGTGAATATGGAGCATTCTCGACTACGGTCTTGACAGCCTGAAAGTACATATTCATGCAGCGTTGAGAACAGAAATGCAATCTCCTGTCATTCCATACACAAAGCAATGGAGCAGCAAATCTTTTTCTATCATGACACTTATCACATTCTATGAAATCATCCTTGCAGAATTGGCATCTATACGTTCTTCTTGTCATAGTGATTCACTACATAAACTTCGAAAGCTGAGAAGTACTTATCCTCATGCAATTTTCCGTCAGAGAAAATTATTGTATTGTCAGAACTGATTAATCTGTCGTTGAAACTTCTCTGGAGCTTTTCCACTTCTTCTAATGGAATATGGTTCATACCTGCTATCGCTGACACCCTCGACTTTCCCTCCTGCTCCCGAATCCTCATCTCCCTTTCCAGTTTTTCCGTCTGATGTTCTAGTTCTTTCATATTCATCCCTCAGAGCCTTGACTTCTTCATCTGTCTTTGGTCTCCACACAAAGAACTGCTCAGGCTTTATAAAGCTTATTCTTGAACACACCCTGCATTTTGATTTGAAAGGTGTCCGAGAGAGAACTAGGTCTTTGTGGCGTATGTATCGGACTTCTTTTCCGAATAAGTCGAGTTGAATGCGACATGCCTCGCTTCTTCGGACTCCGCCGATTGATTTGTCCCAGTCAGTCATCTATATATTCCTCTGTCATGAACCATATGCAGAATTTAAAGCGTTCATATAGATTATGGCTTGACTCACGCTTGAAAATATATTTTTTGCATTCCATTAATCTAAAATAAAATGCTTGAATGTATCTAAACATGAGACCTCTCTATTGTAATATTCCATTCTCCATATTTTTTTGTTACAAATAAGAATTGATACTTCTTAGTCTTTTTGAAACTCATTGCTTTCATCATCTCGAAACCAACCACCATTGCCTCTCGATAATCATCTTTTCCTATCATTCTTGGTATTCTTTGTGGCATTTAAATCACGTCTGCAAGACATTTATCATGTTGCGTTCTGCACTATTCATGGCTGTAATTGCTATCTTCTTCTTGTTGTTTTCGGTATAGTTCCACGTCGAATTCTTGAGATTTGTTCGTGTTATGTTTATGAGCATCAATGTATCTACTGCATAGTTCTTTATCTTGATTATTTTATCTAGTTGCTTGGTGATTGTAGATTGCAACTCGTCTATTTTAAGTCGCATTATCAGAGCATCATTCTGAGCCTTTATCCGAAGAGTCTTTTCTGAAGTGAGATTGCAGCCTTGAGGGAGAGTGCATGGCATTGTTACATTTTTTGTAACTATTTTAGTGACGATTGTGGGATGTAGATTCCAGTAAATAAGACACCCTATCGCTATCATCATGAGAAATATGACGAACAAGAGAGAGCCAATTCCTAATTCAGACTTTTTCATGGGAGATTTCTCACCACCTTCTCTAAGAATTTTTCGAATGATGCGTAATATCTCTCAGGAAATTTATCCTGAGAATTTGCGAGATGTTGAGGATTTTCGGCTATAAGCTGCTTGTTGAAATCTTGTTGATGTATCATAATCATCGTAACCCCTATGCCATAGCGATGAGAAGCATCAATGTACCACGACATAAAGCGACTGTCGCCGAATGTGACGTTTTCACGTCGGATTACTTCTTCGATTGGTATCATTTTGTCTTACTTTTCCTAGTTGATTTTAACAATCGTATCTTATCAGAGCATTTCTGCTTATGCTCCTCTAATAAACGTATCCTGCTCTCTATCTGCTCGTCTCTTCGAGCAGTCCAGACCTTTAATTGTTGAGTCATCTTTTTCTTAGATTTCTTCAGACCATGTATGTTTGTCATTTCTTCTCCATTGACTCTAAGTCTCGTTCTATCAAGACTCGAAGCCTAGATGAGAACTTGCAACCACTTCTCTTGCAGAAATTTGAATATTTTTCCCATATATCGGAATCGATATTTAGTGTCAAATGCTTTTGCATCTTACCCTCCTGTTCCATTTCTTTATTGCAGTTTCTTTTGTCTTAAACCATTCACTTGACGCAAAACATTTCTTACATTCTATGTGCATATAATCAAGTATTTCAATCTGAATTATTGCCTCGCCACCGCAAAAAGGACATTTCTTTATTTTGGTTTTCTTAGTTCCCATCCGACCATCACACCTATTATGAAAGCAAATATGGCTATAAAAAAATCAGTATTCCCGACGATAAAATCGTCGAGAGACTGAAAAGCAAAAATTAAAGTAGCCATCTACAGCTTTTTGACAGGAAGCCAAAACTCCCTTGCGTCGTGTCCCTTGAAAGCCTTTCCTAGAGCTTCTTTTGTGAACTCGTAGCTCTTTCCTTTCAGGTAATTGAAGAACTCAGCCACACTATCAGGCTTCTTCGATTCCTTGTCTATCATGTAGACTGCATTGACAAATTTGTTCAAGACTGAATCCTTCGCCATCTCCGTCTCTCCACTAGTCTTGCTCACTCTGATATAGTTCCAGAACACTCCTGTCTTTCCCTGCTTAATCAGAGTCTTGTCGAATGGTTCTATCTGCATGACATACTGAGAACCAAATTCGGTGTCTTTCAACTCTACACTAATTATCTTACCTTCGAATCCCTCTAAGGCTTTACTCTCGGTCTCCTTTATTGGCATTTTGTTGCCTCCGTCATTGAATGACTAGGATTAATCACAACAACTATAAGCATCTTCTTTGTCGTCGTGCCTTTCTGAGCATGTCGAACATTCCCACATCGTAACTTCTTCAACACAATTCTCAAAAGCATCATTAGCATCTTCTCTGGACTCATAGACTGTATCCTCATCTACACAATCCATATTAATCTTGAATCCATCGACTCGTTTAGGAAATTTTCCCATTAACCTTCCTCGTATTCTTCAAGATATTCTTCTATTTCTGCTCTCATCATCTTCTCTATCTTGTCAGAGAATTCAATCTTCTTGAGCTTACATAGAAGCTTGAAAGCTTCATTAAGTTCTTTGTTTATCAAATATCCGACTGTACCTTTAGTCTTGTTGACCATAGAACGATTGTAATGCATCTTTATCTCTTTCATGGATTAGAGAAATAGATTTAGATTTATATACTTATCGCTTCTTGAAAATATGTTTCGTAATCCTTTCATTGTATCGTATATTACCACGATGTTGTTTATCTCGACAATTCCAACATATCTTAGAAAATCTACTACCTTTGAATAGTGAACTACAGCGATTGCATACCCTGACATATTCATGTATCTTCTTCTCAGGAGGAAGTATCTTTTCAATGAGCATCTCTCTATTTACCATCGGACTTCACATACTTCAATAGACCTTCAACATCTTTTTCTGTTTTTGGAGCAGCAGCTTTCTCTAGCCTGTCCCTTTTTATTATTCGTGTCATGACCACAATATCTTCTATCTCATCTATAGTAAATTGCCTATTCGTCAACTTAGGCAATAATGAATTTGCCATCACATGCTGCTCTTCCTTAGATTTTGCCGAGAGATAAGTCCTATCTTCCAAAAGCTTATAAGCCATATCTTCCCTGAGTTTCTGTCTTGCTGAAGCAGAACCACCCTTCATCACTCTCTCAATATTAGCGTCTTTTGCCTTCTCATATCGCTTCAGGAATGTCGTGTTAGGGCATAATTTTGGATTATTAAATTTATGACAGAGAATACATCCTGATATTACCTTGCCTTGAGGATTAGTCTCTCTCTTCAAGATTGTCTCACAAAGAACCTTAGTGATTGGGATTATTATTGAACAGAGTGGAATCTCCTCCTGATTTTCAACATTGTGTAATATCAGACGAGTCTCGAATTTCTCGAAATCTCGTTCCCTAGTAGCAAGATTATAGACTGAGTTTATGTTCAAAATAGTATAATCTCCGACGAGGCTTATAGTATGAATGCACATCTTAGCACAGATTCGCTGCACATTCAACTGAGCAACTTGCTCGGCATAGCTACCCATACCCATAGTCTCTTCCTTCTCATCAATCACATAGACCGAATGCATTTTGATGTCTTTTGCATCGTTCAACTCATTCATATAATCTTCCCATGAGAACTTTATATGCTTCTCAGGAATGAAAGGAACTCCTGTTATCTCAGAAATTTTCATAGCGATAGCCATAGCCGAAAGTGATTTTCCAGACCTTACTCGACCTCTTATGCTTAGATTAATGACTTCATTGCGTTTTATACAGAAATGTAGATACTTGATAAAGATTGCTGTATCTATCTTTGAGTCTGCACGAGCAAGAAAATCATCATGCTCTATCTTGAGTCGCCAAACTGCCTCCTTCAACGGCTCTTCTTCAAAGTTACTTTTATCAAGACTCACTTCTTTTTTGATAGTGTTCACCGTCAAGCAATACGCTTCCTTAATTGAGCTAGTTTCTGTTCTGTATTCCTTATCTCTTTCTGCAACTTGGATTCTTCTCGTCTCCTTTCAGCAAATCTCCTACACGCTTTTTGAGTCAAGACTCTACCATATCTCTTCTCAATAGCATATATTCGTTGCAGCACTAGATTTATCAATCGATTCTCTTTATCTCGTTCTGTTAATTTCCTAGACATATTAATCACCTTTCTTTATCAATCCTATCTGTCGAAAGAAATCTTCTTGAGACTTCAAGACAGCATCAACATCTCTTTTTGGAAGCTTTGTATCCTGATAAAGATACATCTTCATCACTTCACTATTGTATCCTGCTTTTTTCAGGATTTCAAGAGCTTTCGCAACTCTCTCTAAGTGAGCCTGTATCTCGACAATGGGTTCACCCTTCTCGACAATCTCAAGCTTCCCTTCTTTTTGGAGCTTATTCAGGTACATTCCTATCAAGCCCTGCTCATCATTCGTGTTTATTATGTATCTCATCTTATCCCTCCATGCCTCTTATTCCAACATTTATTGCAGAGAAAATGATGTATTGTCCTAGTGATTTTCTTTCCGCACATGGAACAATTCATACATCCTCCTCTTCCTTTTCTCCAACTCATCAATCTCCGTATCTTGACTTTCTTCTTGTTAGAGATTGTCATCTAAAATTTCATCTCCGAATCATCTTCTTCAGAAGGATTACGGTATGTTATGTCTAGTGAGTACTTCTTTCCTATCTTGACAACCATCATCGTAAGCTCCTTGAGAGCTTTGTTCAACTCGACAAATACTGACATGATGTTCATTGTCTTTCCACCTGCTATTGTGAGGTCTGTCTGCAAACCCTTCGCTGCGTTCTTCCAATAGAAATATTCAATAGCAGCGAGAGGCATGTTTAAGCGTTCTGTAGTATGCTCCTCGATATAACTAAGCCTATCAAGCATCTTTTGGTCAGGCTTCTCCTCTGAATTTATTAGAGCATGGACTGTAAAGAATAAATCTAGAAAATTAGGCTCTGTAAAATGATTAGAGACCAACACAGCCCAAAATTGCATATACAAGAATTCAATTTGTGATGTGTTTCCCATCGTCAAATGACTCCAAGTACTTCATAGTGCGATTCCATCGTGAATAATCTCCTACCTTGCAGAACCGATAGACAAATGTCACGTTTGTCATGTTTCCTAAGCTCTTCAATGGAACATAGCATTCGTAACATCCCGAATCTATGTATCTGTATCGCATCTCAAAATTTTCACACATAGTCTTGGATTCATTTCGAAGAAAAGTCTTGTACTGGACTATCTGTTGAGGAGTCCCTATCGCCAATATCGTCATTGCCAACAGAGTTATTACCATCCCTGCTATCGCTATTGACTTCCATGACTTCACTTCCTTTTTCAATTCCGATTCTTCCATGATTAATCACTCCCATCCGTTTTTCGTCGATTCTTATCAGTTCGTTAAGTATGTCTCTTAGAGACTTTTTCTGATTGTAATTCAGAGTCCTCAGATGTTTTTCTATCTGACGAAGAATCATCTCTTTGTTCATGCTTATCAAGACCTCTCCTTATATCTTCGATGTTGTGTTGAGTCCTTATCAACATCCCATAGAACCACATCTGAATTTTTGGAAAATATCTGTAATAAAGTAGAATTAGAATCACATCTAATATTGTTCCCACTATGACAATCAACAACCATGTCTCCATTATGGTAGCCTTCCATCCCTTACCTTCTTCATTATCTCATCTTCAGATTTTCCTGTAGCATCTGAAAGCCACTCTAAGGTTCGTCTTTTCAAATCGTGATTCCTGTCATAGAGCAATACAGGCTTGAACAAAGTAAGAAAATCACTTTCAGGTATCGTAAGGATAAAGTCCTTCACATCATGTTCTCTCTCATCAAATGATAGATTGAATATTCTCATTGACATATGAAACCGAAGCCTCCACCTATTATCAAGACATTGTTTATGACGACAAATGTCATCAGAATGTCTACGACTAGAAACATGATTGAGAAGGATAATGGAGCTATACGAAAGAATCTGTTGTCTGGATATTTATTCTCAAAATATTTTTCGACTATGATGAAAGCTATGAGGATTATAGCAGTAAATACAACCTTCAATAGAAATAATTGCAGGATTGCATCTTTCTGTAAGAACCCATCTATGAACTTGTTGAGTTCTATGTGACCTAGCCTAAAGAAAGTTATCGTGGAGAAAAAATCCAGAAAATTCATCACTATAAAATATATGACAAGAAGGATATTCAGAGGAAGTATATAATCAACTACTTTTTTCAATCTCATCACCATGAAAATAACCATATGGACACTTCTTTGCGAGGCATATGCACTCGATTGAATCGAATTTCTTGTATTCCATAAATATTCTTTTGCTACCTGATGCGGTATGTAACATCGATATACGGTTCAGCATATCGACTAGCTGCTTACGTTCCTCTTTTGTCATGATATGATGCCTGTAATCACAGCCCATACATCTCTCTCGCATCTTGACATCTGCAATATAGCTCTTCAACTGGACTAGCATGTTCTTTTTTCCGTTCAACTCATCTTTCGGTATCTTAGAGACCTGAGAAATTCTGTCGTCGAAGATTACTTTTTTCTTGGATTCCTCTAATTCCTTAGATTCTTTCATCTTCGCAACTTTTTCAGCTATAATTAAAGCTGCTGTAGACTTACCTAGCCTTTCTTTGCCTCTTATTTCAGGAGGATATGTAACTACTGTAGGTATCTGAGAAGGACTTGGGACTTCATCAGGTTTAGTTGACCAATATTTCTGCTTGAGCTTATTTAGCCATTCCACACTTTTCACATCCTTTTTTGTTGCAGAGCTTTCTGCTATGAGTATCTAAATCAAATAGACTAAGGTCTTTATAATGCTCTTTTCCTCTGATTAGAAAATTATGGAAATCTCCATATACTTCTGAGAGAAAATCACTAATCATTTGAGACCTCGCTATTAGTGTCTGAGAGTTTCTGAGAAGCTTTTATCGACGTATTGAACTCAAGAGCCTTCTTAGTATTTTTGCTGTAGCCTTCAGATTGAGTAAAGAGAACATCCTGAAGAAGTACACCTTCAAGCTGTGCATACATATAGAGATTGGTAGGCAAGACCTCTCCTGTCTTTTATTGAAGAGAACAGGAGCATATAGACTTTCTTCAGTCCGCAAATTGTCGATTCCATAGCAATATAGGATTATTCCGTCGTCTTGGAAATGCTCAATGTTAGTAGGAAGATTGACCTCGAGATATTTTGTGATTGTCTTTTCCTTGCCATTCTTGTCAGTCTTGACCTCTTCCTTGACCTTGATTCTCCTTTTCGGATTCTTATTTATCATTATCAACTCAATTTTAGGAATGAACCATAGAAGAAAATGAATCGGAGAATTCGAGAATGCGAGAAATAGCGTACCTTCATTGCTGTAAAAATGTCCATAATAGAAACCTATCTGGACTGTATGTATCTTTTCCTCTTGGTCTTTGTACATGCACTTGATAGGAGCATTCTTTGAACGACTCAAGAGACTATGATAATAAAATTTACTCGCATGAACACGAGCCAAGTCTCGCTTTGATTCAAAAATGCGATGGAATTCAGATTCTCGGCTCTTGAGCCACTTGATTATCCTATATATGATGTAGACGATTACACCGACCAACACAAGAAAAAGAAGTATGCCACCTAGCAAATAGTATATCCATGCAGAAGATGGCTGTTGAGGCAACTGTTGAGGTATTTCGGTGTTCTGCACGACTTCAACAGCACTCACAATCGGAATCAGAAAGAATGACATCAACCAAGATAGTTTCTTATCCATAATGATAGAAATTGATAGTTTACTATTTAAAGCTTATGGAAAAATAAAAAATGAGAGGCGATTTTGTCGTCTCTCGAAAGTCAAGAAAAAAGTACTTAGTTAGTACTTTCTTCCACCATGTCCTGTCACCGCATGTTTGATGACATACACGATTGCGAAGAACAGAGCCACGACTCCGCCAATTATCGCAAGAACAAGCAGCAATTTAATCAGTCCGCCGCCACTCAATAGACCGTCTGCAAATGCTCCTATTCCTGAGCCAGTTTCCTCAAGAATTGAGCACACTCCCAATGTACTGTTCGGTGGGCACACCATACTAATCACTTCCATCGGACACTATCCCTATGGGACTTCCGATTTACTCAATATTGAGAAGGATATTTATATACTTTTCTGACGGAAACTAGCAAAAAATAACATATCTTATCGTAAATTATCAAATGATTTTTTCGAGCAATCTCTGAAATTTCTTGTAGAAAACTTTGTAATTGCTAGTGACTAGCTTGAATACTGTATTGAATAACCGATAGATAAAATATATTAGCACGAAGTACAATAATGAATAGCCATAGAATTTGAATTGCTCTGCGAACACTTGGTTGATGAGATAAAACTTGTTGTCTGTGAATGGAAGAGGAATAGGAGGAATGTTAACTAGAATCAGGACAATTAGAAAGACAACACAAAGACCTACAGCTATCGGCATACCGAATCTGCTTCCATATTCTGATAATTTACTTGTAGAATCTTTAGGCATCTCATTTCACCTTCTTCATGAGCTTTCTCATCAATCTAACTATTATGAATGGAACTGTTATGATAATCTCTAGAGCAAGTACTAAGAGACCTATCACAAATATCCAGAATATCCAGATAAGCATCGTATAGGAATAATATGCGAGTCTCTTAATAGCTAACTTGACATATTCTTTGTCTGAAGTCGATGCTCCAATCTGCTCAGATTGACAAACTCCAAGTTCATCCTGTTTCTTCAATAGATTCAATTTGCATGGCTGTTGCATCGTCGACTGATAAGTAGGCTTCCAGAGCTTCGTAGATATTGGAGTATTTGTAAGAAATAGACTCTGATTGATATAGAACGTATTGAATTCGCATCTTACATATTGATTATCATCAAGCTCAATCCTGATAAAATCATGGAATGATTTATTGCCATATTGGAACTCGTCATATATAGTATGTGGAACTGTTCCATTCAGAACAGCGTCATAGACATAACAGACCTCTTGAGTCTTGTTTACTCTTCCAAAAAATCTCTCTCCTGATAATGCATACGCATTCACATCTAGCTGCATGTATGCAACATATTTTCCCTGCATTACATCATCTGGAACTGTCCCATCTACTGAATTGATGAAGAAATCGGGATTATTCTTGTAGTCCATTATGAAAAGAGTCTGAAACACATCACACTTAGGTTGTGATGAATTGAAAACTTGGCAATCTGAGATAGTGCTATTGCTTAAAGTATCCCTAGAGAATCCTTGCTGCCTTATGAAAGCAGATACAGGAATCGCTATCATGAGCAACATCAATATCCCTATAAGCATCTTTCTCATTGTGCTTCCCTCTTGATTATGTCATAAAGCAGGAATCCTATCTTGAACAAGACATACAACACACCTATTATGATTGCAATCCTGACCAATATGAATACCATGCTCACTCCAAAATCAAAATAATAGATTATCTTCTTCGAGTAAAGCATGACTGATGGACTGACTTGACTAGTATCAGAATTCACTTCACCATTGCATTTGTCTATATCAGACTGCGTATTGGATATGTCCTTGCTGCATTGTGCCTCATCCTGAAGCATATAAACTGGCTCGACAACATCTATCCTAGTAGGCATTGTCAAATGCCTAACTGCATTGCTCACATAAATAGCATCTGTGACGCATTGCAATGTCTCTCCACCTTTCAACTTGAATTTTTGGAGAGTCTCATGGTTTCCTGAGCCGAAATTGAAGGTGTATTGAAATTCTGTAGTTGAGTTTATATCTCCACTCACTTCGAAAATATTGTGCCATATTGAGCACGTCGTCGTGATATTACTTATCTTACCTACATAGAATGAATCATCAAAGTACTTGAAATACACATAAACATTATATTTTGAATTTCCTAGATTTGAGAGAAAGCCTGTCTTTGTTCCAGTACTGTCAAAATATCTAGCATCGTCGAAATAATTCAACTCTAGATAGTCTCGGTATGTATTGCATGTTCCACCACTCATAGGATTGCACGATGTCTTATCAGCGTCGCTTACAAATCTGCTATATTCATTGCTATATATCATCGCACTTACTGGAACTATCATGATACAGAGCATCAGCAATCCAAGCAGTATTTTTTTCATGTCAAAACCCCATCAATCCTCTCAGTACTGAATAACCAAGATTGATGACTCCAAATATCACTATAAGGATACCTAAGACATTCCATGCCAACTGCGAATTTCCTGTGTATGAATAAAGGACTATAGGTATCACAATAACAGCGAGTATGCTGACTATTCGTAAAATCCAACCGCCCAAAGTCGCAGAAAAATTAGTGTCCCATGCTGTGACCACAATCTCCATGTACTTATCTCTCTTAATCTGAGTATTCTCTAGGGCTACGTCGAAAGTCAAAGCCTTATGATATAGAGTCGCATATGAATTACCACTCAACACAAACGTATCACTTGTCTTTCCACCAAGCAAACGCATCGTGACACTCTCATTGACAGGAAGATGTAAGACTGTTCTACCATCAACCAAGAATCCATAGAAAACAGGAGTGCTATATAGAGTATAATATTGAAGCCATGTCTTGCCATTACTTGCAATACCTAGAGTCTTGTAAAGATAGTCATCAACATTGTTGATTGTAGATATTATATTAGTGAAATATGCAGTATCAGTAACTTTCATGTTAGCTTCAGAGTATGCTATCAAGAGAGAATTCTTTTTGTTCCAGACCGTAGCATTATCGTCAGAGAAAATCTGGACTGTGAGGTTTGCAAATTTTCTTATCTTGAATGTACCGACAAAATCATGGATAAAAGAACCTGCATGATAGAATTTAGCTATGAATGGAACATCGCCATACTTATCAAATTTCAATCCTATGCTGTATCCCTTCATAGCAGAACTGTAAGTAAGATTGAAAGTCTCATTTCCAGATAGAGTAATACTTGCCTTAGTGCAATCATCTACAATAAAATTATAGTCTGAATCACGAAGAACCCTGAATGTGATGAGTCTTGGCTTATTGAGTTCTATATATGGATAGTCTGAGAACCAAAGTTCACTCGTCGCTGCTGAAAATGCGAAGCCCTGAGACGAAAATCGATATGTATTGTAGTCGTCTATAGAATTGTCAACCACATCTACTGTAGAATTGACACTTACTGTCATAGCACTCACACTTACAATAGACATCAACACAATCACAAACAGCAAAAATATCCTAGTCTTGTACATCCTGCACATCCTTTATGTTGTACTTCTCCTCATATTCACGACGATTCTGCTCGAAATCATCTTTGGGGACTTCAACTTCCTTAGTCCTGAACCATCCATTCTTCACTTTGAGCTTAACCATCTTACGAGAACCATTCATCCGAGTGCCATTGAACATTGTCATTTTATCCTCTTGTACTCCATTCTTTTTAAATCTTTCTATGCCGAACATGAGACGCTGAATGGGCTATCTCCTGTCTGATTCATCATTCGCTGAAGTTCATATCGCTTTATTGCAGGAATATAAATCATAGGCTTTATTCCAAATAAAGGACTTGAAATTGTGCAATTAGCATTTGATATTATCCGATTGTATTGGTCTCTGACTTCTGCTTGGACTAGCCATATCTGATTGGTATACACCACTTCATTATGATAGACCTTGATGCTCATATTGAAAGGCTTGATGCCTAAAAACTGCTCGATAAGCAGAAGATTCAATGAATTCTGATAGACTGTGTTATTGATTGTCCTGCTAAGGTTTATTGTGGTTATGAAACTCTGAGTCATGTTGTTTCGGATAAGGTTGTACGTTGAATTAGCTATTGAAATAATGATATTGGATTTTGTGGACAAGACCGAAAGATTCGCACTTATGTTATCCAGATGCTCGTCGATATGACCATGCAGATAGTAATTTGTATCGTTTGTGATATAGAGAACCTGCTCGGTCAAGACTGCATTATTAACTATATTGTTCAGTATCGTCGAGGAATTCTGCTGAATGGTCTCCAATATTTTTTTCGTTGCATTGCTCACATGGAACGTCTTGGAATTGAACATAGTCCGAGTTATGCTATTGTAATTTATCAGACATTCAACATTCACCGTATATACACCGTCTACAAAAGGGATTGTGAACAAATCATAATAATTTCCTGATAAGTCAACACTCGTCATAGGAGACTTCAGGAAGATTGAGCCATTATGATAGAGGATTGTCTGATTGCATGTCCCATTCAGGCGATTCTGATTTCTGTCTAGTATCTGAATTATGGTCTTTCCTAAGTCTCCGAAATAATATTCTGTTGACGAGACGAATGTCATAGTTATGCCGTCGTCAATCTTAGTCGCATTTACTGGATGCTCGACATGACCTAGAGCTATGTTAGCTCCTAGATAGAAGATGCCAAGTCCGACACCTGCAACCACCAATAGAATGAACATTACCTTCAGGAATCCCATATTATCGTCTAAGATTGGAAGGTATTTAAGCAATTAGATAGTAGAGAATATAAGTTCAAATCAGAAGATATTTACAGGATTCTTACGCATTTGTCTCTTGATTCTATTAGCTTCCTTTATTGCATTAGGCTTATTTGTTCTCTCCGCATATGACACATCACCATACTTATTCATTGCCTGAACAACATAGTGACCTCTCTTCAACTTAGATACATACACATGACCTTTCTTCATTCTAGTAATCTTTTCCTCTCACTCCATAAGTACCTTTAACTTCCTCAGCTAATCTAATTTCATTATCAGTAGCATCACGAAGTTCATACAACTCTTTATCAGAAAGTCTAACTAACTAATTTATCCATCTGTTGTCTTGTCATCCTTGTTCTTCGAAATTTTGTCATTTTCTCCAACCTTCTTTTGTTGCAATTGCATACGCAATTCGAGTACCCTTCTTCTTGCCATAGAATTTTGTAGTAGCTCTCATCAACTTTTTGAATTTTTTGGTCTTTGGCATTGCTACTCACTCTGTTACATCATAATATTTAGCTTCCTTCGCCCATTCAAGAGCTTGTTTCTTTGATTCAAATATCTCAGGAGAACTCTCCTGACCTCTTCCTGTTCCGTCATCTGTATATCCATAGCCCCAACCACTAAACTCATCATCCTCATCATAAGCAGATTGTGATTTGAACGCAACTACTACACGTCTACCTTTAAGATTCTCTCTTGTCAAAAAACTTCTACTACTTCCAAATTTTGCTCGTCGGAGTTTAGTCATTCTGAATCACCATAGATTGCTACCTTGTCGACACCTACTATGCGAACATTGACATTATCATATTTAGCATATAGAGAACTCTGATAATCTTCAGCCTTGCTTATCTCTTTCTTATTTCGGATATAGAAAGTCTTTATCCTGCTTCGTCGGAGTTTAGTCATTTTTTCTTGTGCCTAGTCTCTTCCAATTATTATAGCTAACACCTTCTCTATCAAAAGTATCATAAGCAACTATCTTAGCTTCAGGCTTCACATCTTCAAGAACTCTCTCTGCCTCTTTTTGTGCCTGAAATCTGTTGAATCCTTTTCCCTCAATGGTATTTGAAGTATTCGTAAGAAATAGATATGTAGTTTTCTTCCTCATACCTGATTTCTTGAACTTAGTCATACTTCTTCCTTCCCTCTGAGGCTTCCACTATCTCTTCAGTATCAGTATCGACTATCTTTGCTCCTTCAGACTGCAAAGCTCTCTTCACTGCGCTTTGCTGTTTACTTGTAGTCGTAGAATACCTATCATCATTGAACAGATACTCATTATCCCTTATCCTATGGGCTATTGGAAAATGATGTCCATAAGAATAGATAGTATCACCCTCGACAAAGACACGACCTTCTCGTGCTTTACCTTCTGTAAGCTCTCGTTTAGCGTATGCAGTAGCCAGTTGAGATGTCTTTGAGAAAGATTTTTTCATGCGTGTCATTCTTCCCTCTCTCCCAAGTCTCGCAACCTATCGTTAGCATTTGCAAGTCTTATCTGCAACTCAAGAGCTTTCTTTTTCCACTTACTCATTGAAGTCTTTTTAAATTTTGTCATCAGTAATCCTCTCCTTTATCATCAGATTCTCTTCCATCTGAGTCATCTTCATCATCGTCTCGCAATGGATTTCTCATCACATCCTCTCTGTAGTCGACGTGCTTTATCTTATGTCCACTCATCCGACTTCTTTTGAAGTATGTCATTTAGCCACTCACAACTTGCATGTAGACTTGGTTCTCTTGGTTCGACTTGATAGTGTTTACCGTCGAGTTTATGTCTTTCGTGTTCTTCAGTATACTCGCAAGACTTATCTTCATGCTATCTAGTTCGACAGTAATATTCAGAGAGACCTTATCCCATATATTATTGACTGTGTTATTTATCACGACCTCTCTAGAGAGAATCTTAGTAAGATTCCTATCAAGCGAATTGAATCTCCCTGTGTAATTGGTCTGTGAGAACGATAATGTATTTATCTTGTTCCATAGAGACGAATTCAGAGAGAAAAGCGCGTTCTTCATAGACTGATTCAGATTTGAGAAATGCTGAGTCATGTTCACGCTTATTCCTGTGAACTTAGAAATCATAGTGGCATTCAATGAAGTGAACTTGCTTATCATCGTAGAGTTCATGCCTTGAAGGGCTTTATAAAGCTTCGTGAAATTTCCACCCATTGATAGGTATGTTGTAGCTACAGTAGAATTTATCTGATTTATCTCATTGAGAGCAGGAGACAGATGAAACGAATTTGTGGCTGACTGCTTCTTATTAGGAGAATAATAACAGTCTGCACGATACTCATAGATTCCTGCGGTTGATGGTGTCGTGAATGTCTTATAATAGTCACCTGCAATAGTAGAAGCTGTCATAGATTGGTTAGTGACAAACGCAGCCTTCGTAGGAGTTATGATTGTTGCATAACAATTTGCAACGATAGGATTTCCCTGAAAATCTACTATCCTTGCAACAATCTGTCCTGTCTCGCCACTAGCGTATTCGGTGTGCGAGACCATTCCCATATAGACCTTATCGTCAATCAGAGCTTTTCCATGTCCGTATGTGATACCAACACCGAACAAAGCAATTATGATAACAAATATTGTCGAACCTAAAAACCATCCACCGTTTTTATTCATTGAGTATCACCATACAACCTCTTATCGTCTTTATGTTTAAAAAGACTTATATTATTGAGCATATATATCACGAAATTGCTGCTATATGGTCGTTTCGCAACTGAGCAATTATGAAAGTATTGTTAGAGACTATGGTCTGATTAAGCTTGTTGATAGTACTATTTATGCGAAACACGCCGTTCCAGATTGACTGAACTTTTGACCATATCAAGTTCAGGAGATTTTGGTTTGTGCGTGTCACATTCAGGATTTTTGTGGTGTTCTGAAGAATTTGATTTGTAGTCAGATTGAGTTGATTGAGTGTTGTATTCAACCGTATCGTTCTATTCAGCAATATTCTAGTGTTAAGGTATGTTGCATTCAAGTTAGAGAACATTGAGATTGTCTTATTGTATTGCTGACGTGCAACAAGATATATACTATCGAGTTCGTTCTTTATCTGAGATTCTTTTGTGACATAAATATATTGACTCATATGATTCATGATTATTGAAGAAGTCCCATACGTCACCAAGACTGTACAATTACTCATATAACTTTTTCCTGCTGTGAATGATGCAGATGTAAGATTAGTCACAGCACTAATTAGCTTGTTATCATAGATTATACTTGAATCTGCATTTTTTATGAAAGCCAAATTAGTAGTGTTATAGATTTTGCACGACGCACTACTTAAAGTTACTGCATCGAATGGATTAGAAATTATCCAATCATGACGGAATGTCTTATTTATCACACCGAATGTCATCCCTGAAGGAACAAAATTTATAGAACTTCTCAACACAGTATCACTCAAAATATCAACAAAAGTATCAGTTTGCCATTGACCTAATGCCGTATCATAAGAGTGAAAACGATAACTTCCTATCTGTTGTGTATTATTAAAAATATAAACTCTATATCCAACAATACTTCCTAAAGGAATAAAAATCTTGTCAGAACCGTTTGGATACGTCACATTTATTGATGCATCATAGTGAGAAGTTATATCAGTCAAATCAACATGAATTTTATTTCCCTGATAAACGACTCCCTCTGAATCAATACCATTAGGAGTTCCTGCATATACAAAACTAGAACTTAATAACATCACAAGCATCAACAATAAAATCTTTCTCATCTGTCACCTTGTCCTCTCATTTTATGGTAATTATCTTCTTTATCAATACGAATATCATAGCTAACATGGCGATTGCTCCTAGAATAATGAACAACGGAAGCAGCTTCAGGACTCCTTTTATGAATTCACCTAGACCATTAGCTGTCTCAGGCAACAGACCTCTCGTCGAATCTGAAGGAGAGAGCAACATATTCATACCTGAAATTCCACAATCAGTAGGACAATTTATTGCAGTCTCAGTCGTATCACAAACTCCATCACCGCATGTCGGTATCGTACAATCACTTGGACATCCTGAATGAGTTTCTCCATCTTGGCAGATTGAATTTCCACATACAGGACTTCCACCACCTGATACGGTTGTTGTCGTCGTTCCTGATGTTGTTGTAGTGGCATTAGTGATTGTTGTTGTAGTAGTTGAAGTTGTTGTCGTCGTAGGTTGTGACACCATATGATATTCATAGAATTGTGTTCCATGCAACTTTGTATAGAAAAGCTCATCTCTTCCATCAGAATTTGTATCAACAAGATTGAATTGACCATTGTCTACAGTCAAATCAGGTGTTGATGGTATTCCACCTAGAGTTGATAACTTTGTTGTCACATTTGTAAGGAGCTTGAACACTCCATAGACAGTAATCAATTCTTTTCCATAGCTGCTTGAGTTCACTTCACCGATAGCAAATTGGATTGATGTCTTGTTTGAAGCCGTATCATATCCTGTGAGAACCCATGAAGCTCTCTGAACTCCTGTATCACTTATCACATGGACTACAGCATCAGGAGACACAAACACAAATTCCTGTCTCCCATCTCCATCAATGTCTGCTGAAGAGAATCCATAACCTTTACCAAGATTAGCTCCCACACTATTATCCAGATATGTATATATAGGCACAAAATCATAATTGAAAATCTTGCAGCCAAATTCACTCGGAGAATTCCCTGACATACATCCACCGAAACCTAGCCTTCCAAGAGAATCATTCACCTTTAAAAGATTGAAATTTCCATTCCACCCCTGCACAGTTCCACTAATCAATGATACAAAAGTCTGTCCCATAGCATAGTCCTTTATGATGTCGTACTTGAACATATCTATTCCATTATTCTGAGCAAACGCAAGTAGCATCTCAGGCTCATAAGTTCCTGTATGATTATTACTAATGTCTCCTGTCAACGGAACAAAGAAAGTTCCTGCACTTATCGGAGTAGCAAAAAATGAATATACAAGAGCAACAACACTTGTAGTCATATCAATGACTTGTCTGTATGCTCCTCCACCTGCTGCTGCATGAACAACACAATATGTGTCTCCATAAATAGCACACGCAATTCCATTAATGTTCGCAAATACACCTGTTATATGTCTAATCAGAACTAAATTAGAACCCTGCATCTCAAAAGACTGAACCTCACCACTACCACCAAAACGATTAGCGAAAGTTATCTCTGAATATGAATTTCCATTTATATTTGTCAAAACGGCAGAACCTAGTATTGTACCATTAAAATGTTTTGATGTATAGAAAGAACAGTTCTCATGATAGACGGTGATTGTGTTATTACCTATCATGACTATCTCTTTTCCATTTGCTCCGTTTCCATCTATATTTCCGACGAGAAAAGAATCATCAGCATTTGCATTTCCTGTGCAATGAGAAGTTGTGACTAAATTACCTTTTGCAACATTGCTTCCGAAAGGAATATATGAATCATTGACGTATGTCCCTGTATCAGTAGGAACTATACCATATTCATAGACATAACGGACAGACAAGACTGAAGGAACAATCATCAACATCAACATCATAATCAACACTATATATAGTCCTAGTTTCTTCATTGTTTAGCCTCCTAGTATCATTATCTATTTAAATCTTTCCTAGACCTGACTTTATGACAAATACAACCGCAGCTATCAAAGCCACTACTCCACCTATAATAGAGAGCACTAATATCAGCTTAGGCAATGTTCCACCACTCATTACTCCTGACATGAATTCCCCTATGCCAAAACCCGATTCTCCCATTATGGCACTTATACCATAACCTGTTATCGGAGCACTACACGATAAATTCTGATTCATCGGAATATTACAATCAGATGAAAGTCCTGTAAACGCACAACATGGATTAGTATAATGATATGACCTCTGAAAAAATCCATTTGAACATGCACTATCTATATGGGAGTAAGTTGATGTACAATAATTGCAGCTTCCATTATGAATCTGAAGCACATCAGTTATGTTATCAATGAATGTACCACATCCATTAGAATCAATGTAATTAAAAGCTCTAGTATCTGTCGTCTGACACGATTGCAAATAATTAGTCTGCCAATTTTCGGACAACTGAGAACAATTCATAATATAAAAAAACTTAGTTGAGTTTGATTGTCGCAGAACATAATCCTGAGTATATATTTCGACATATCCTTTATGTTTAGTTCCACTTACATTTCCCATAATAAGGCTCTTGATATAGTTCTTGAGATAATACGCATAATTTGAACTTGAGTACTTAGCTATCTGTCCTGAGTTATCGTAGATTTTCATGTAAGTACTATTTATAAGATAGTTCTGTGTTGTAACATTTAGAATCATTGACTGATAGAAACGCTGACCATTGGTAAATGGATTCCATATATTGATAATAGGATTATTGGTATCTACATGGAATGTTTTATGACCTGAAACGTCTGTCATCATTCCGTTTGCATATTTCTTCAAGCCTGTGCACGATACCGAATATGAGTTAGTACTCTGTTCTCCTATAGAGACTCCTATCAAAAAAAAACTAGTAAAGTTTGCAGTAAGGTTCTCTTTTGTCTGATAGAGTGTTGCATTCTTATATATAGAGCAATTCAAATTATTAGCATCTGATACAGGCTTGAAATATGCATTATAGCTTCCATCATTCCATGTATTATTTATTGGAAGATAACTTGAATTTACAAAATCTACTCTGATAAAATCAGAAAGTATCAAGACTGATTTAGATGCACTATATAAACTTTTTGCAACTCCATTCTCTGTTATGCCTCTAGCAAATATTATCGAATCACCCTTGCATTGAGGATAACTTGAACAGTTCAAAAATCTTCCAGTTGCATTTGTGGCATTCTTCAGGATTAATCCAGATGTTGAATTGACTGTCCAGACTACCCTCTGTGTAGCTGTATTGTTAAAATAATTAGTGATGTTTGTATAAAATAATGAAGTCTGAGTTCCTTTTACATCAGATAGAATAGGAATTGTTGAGACTGAATCATTGACGGATGATATGAAACTGAAATATAATGTCATTCCCATATCCTCGTTAGCAGTTTGGTCAATACCCCACACTCCCGAGCCATAACGCAACGAACTTCCTCCAAGATAAGCATCAGCAGAGTTATATATTTGAACTTGCATATAATTGAAAGAATCTAAAACTCCAGTCCTTTTTATAGTCGATGCATACGTCTTATAGGCATCTATATTTCCACATGTAGTAAAATTTATCTCATGATATGCAAAACTACCCGTCAGTACACTATTAGAAATTGAACCATTCATACCTACATGACATATTTTTCCATTCGGCAAACCTGCCGTAGTGTTCTCACATTGCACATAAGTAAAATCAGCAGGAAAACCACCTTTCCGCAATGTAATATTTACTCCCCAATTACATAGATTTGATTGTGATGTATTCCAAGTCTGAGCAGAATATTGATATGCCGAAGAATAACCATATGTCATAAGAGATGCTCCTCCTATCGGAACAATTACTATCTGATAATCTTTTGTGAACGCCATTACAGAAACAGACATGATAAGAAACATCACTATACATATCCCTAATCTCTTCATCTTTTAGCCTCGCACTTGAGTTCTTCTATTGCCTTCTCATCGTATTTCTCAGCTATCTTTGACATCTCATAGTCAGCTTCAGTCCACTTCTTCAGAGCCTTGAATAGCTTTTTCTTGTCAGTATGAGTCATCTTTGATTTCTTCATCTTGGTCATAGTTTTGCCTTCTTCAATTTTGTATAATAATTCTTATCTTCACTCAGATGAGCTTTAGCTATCTGCTTTGCGATTGAATTGTCGTCTGTATGCTCATGCTCAACTCTTGCTCCTATTTTCAACTGAGCCTTGTTGAATTTATTGTCTGGAATGTTTCCTTTCTTGAGTTGAACACATTTGAATTTGGTCATCTTTTCCTATCCTCTGAACTTGGAACTTCCAATTCACTAATATCAACATCATCTATCCGTTTAGTATCTAAAAAATTATCAACATTTCTATATTCACCTAGTCTAGCATCTCTAAAATAGAGTTTTCCTTGTATTTTATATACAGGTAAATTTCCTCTAATTTTTGAACTTCTCCAATGTGTCATGCTAGTTTCTCCTCACTTGCTTTTGTCTTGAATTTGGGATATAGATAAAAATTATCCTCGAACTTGTAGCCTATAGAATCCTGCCCCCATTCCTTCTTCTTACCCATCAAATATCTAGAGATTTGTGGTCTAGTATTATCATAATCAGACCTTTTCATAGAAACTTCAACTACCGCAACTTCCTCTTCCACAACATTTCCATCATCATCTTTCCAATCTCCTCTAGCCTTGACAGTCGTATCACCATTGAATTTTCTCGTTAGTTCTCCTCTAGTCTTTTTTATTCTAGTTTCAAATTCTTCTTTAGACAATTTTTTGCCATTGTATGTAGACGGAACATTTAATGCCAACTGAATTGGCATCTTGGTAGTCCTGTTTTCTAGAGGAACTCTAAGCTTCTTTTTGAGCTTAGAATCCTTAAATTTAGTCATAAACCTTATCTATTGAAGAGCATATTTAAAGACTTAGATAGTAGAGTATATATATATCACTCTGAAGTATAAGATTCAACCACATTATTAGTGAATATAAAATCTACTACACAATCATCATTGCAAAAATGAAATTTTTGTGAGTTGATTGTCAGACACATACAAATTTCTGATAATCTCTCAAATATGTAACCACATTGAATACATGCTTGTATTTCGTTGTTGCATTCAAAACATCTCATTTTTTAAACCTCAGTTCTTTCAATGACATAAAATCTCTAATCACTAACCTTCCACAGCCATTTTTTCGTGCATTGATTATGAAACCTTTAGCTAGAGCATGTCTAACATAGACATCTCCTATTTGGATTTTCTCACCTTCTCTGCCATAGTTAAGATTTTTACCTGTCGCTATTGCAGAGTGCATTGTCATTCACTCATCCTTATTCACTTCATGAAAATCTATTTCGGTGTCAAATGAATTGACAAAGTCCTCGAATGTGAGTTCATGACCGAAACCTAGATTGATTCGGCGTTCAGTCTCGAAGCCATACATCACTAAATCTTGCAGAGTTTCTATAGTAGACTTGCCATCTCTACAAGATTTTCTCAACTGATTCATCCAACTGACTGTTATCTTTTCCATTTTGATTCCTCCTACTTCTCATCTTCAGCAAGACCTTTTCCAAAATCTCGCAGAGCTTTTTTCTGCTTTTCTTCTATCATAATCCACTTATTATATTTATCTACATCGATAAAATTCAGTATTCCAGACCTGACTATCTTGACCAAGACTTCAGGTTTTAGAGAATCGAGTTCCCATGAGGATTTTCCATACTTAGCAACATACCATCCTGACCTAGTATCAGTCATCTTCGCAGGATTTGGAGGAGGATTGTACATCCTTATTTGCTCCATGTTGAGAGCCAATGGAATGACCTCAAAATTATTGTCATCAAATTTATTTTCCATATCTACAATATCATCTCCTTGCTCTAAGAACTCGGTTATTCTATCTCGTATGTCACGAACCATGTCTAATCCTGAAGCATCATGGTCTCCAACATAGAGAACTATAGTTCGTTTGCCTTCTTGTATCTTCACCTTCAAGCGTTTTGCCAAATCATACATCATTGATGCAGATGAATAACCTTTATTTGCGCCGAGATATATATGAAACTCATCAGCTATTGGTCGCAAGATTCCTTCGAGAGCTTGTTTCTCACAATAAAGCTCAACATAGAAATCTTGGTCACGCCATCTTGGCAATCTATAATTAGCAACAGCGTATTTTATCCTTTCCTTGATGCTCTCAAATTCAAGCGGCATACGAGGGACACGACCTCTATCTTCGATAGCATCCCAGTCGACAAACCCTCCATAACGAGCATCCGTAAGAAATTTGCAGACTCTTTTATAAATTTCTTCAGCGTTTGGAATGATATTGTTAGTGACTAGCTGATAAAATAATTGTCGACTTGATAACTTTATTCCCTGTCTCTCATAGTCATTCACAACTTCAACAATCTTGTTCAGTAATAATGTAGCCTCTATTGTGAAGTACTTATCATCCTCGTATTTCACTTTCAATATTCCTTTCGGATTAAATTTCCTGAATTGCTCTATTGCCATTTTGTACCTCACATATATAGGTTCTTGACCTTGATATTGTCTCGCACATCTCGTTGATTCACTCCTGACATCTTTCTAAGTTTCGCATAGGGATAGTATGCGTTATTATCAGGACAATTTAAAAACTTTGCTATGTCTTGAACAGAGAGACTCGTGCCTGACTTCAACAAATCATAAAGACTTGCAAGATTGTCTTGGAACTCAACATTGACTTTTCCACTTCTCCGATTGCCATTCTGAGATATAACTTTTATCACAGGATTAAAAACATGGATAGCCTGATTTATTTTATCCTGAGCTTCACGCAAAAGCTTCTCGACTTCGTCTCTTGTTGATTTCATTCGTTCGTATGCCTCTGCTCGTTTTTGCAGGTCTTGGATTTGCTCGTTTATTGATGCCATTTTAAAATACCTCCTCAAGAACATGAATAGTTCTAGGTATGTACCTAGAAATATGTTCAATATTCTCAATAAAATCCTGAGCCGCTTTTGTTTTGTGCCATGACGCATAATCCAATGGTAGTTGATGGTCACAGAAAATAGATACTAAAATAGAGCCTTCAAATTGCGTCAGTAGTTTTCCATTCTTCATTGTCAATTCAATCTTGACAACTCCATTGTCTGTTATAGTCATTCGCTTATGTTCTTTGTCAGTATAGATTCTCAAGCACTTTTTTGAAGAATAAAAATTAGATTTCTGAGAGATTTTCCAATGACTTAAATATTTTTGCATGTCCATTTTAATCATCCTCCACTTTTTGTAAATTCCATATCAACACCTCATGAATTCAGATATTCTAACCTGAAATTGTCCTTCCTCTGTTATAGCATAGCCATGAAACATCTTTATCTCAGATAAAAATTGAGCTATCGTCAGAGCAGCCTCTCCTTCTTGTCCTAGTCCAGAACTATCAACGAATAGCTCCCTGACCAATTTCCAGCCATCAGGTCGATAGTCACCGAAATTAGGCATAGAACGTATGTCATCTAGATTAAGCTTCCTAGAGGCAATTAAAGGCTTTAGCTTACGTTCCTGAGCCTGTTTACATCTTTCGTCTGTCATCTGCTTGATTGTTTCGAGAGAGTACATTTTAAATCATCCCTTTACAATCACAATCAGGAGCATCATCTACAGAATGATATCCCCTTCTATAGCTCTCTCCGTTTCCACAATTAAAACAATAAAAAAAATCATACTTTTCATTTTGTCTAACATGTTTCATTTTCATCTTAATCCTCCTCTGAAATAGAAGGAGCATGTAGCTCCTCGTATAACATTTCAGATGCCTTGTCTATAAGATTTTCCCTCGTCACAACTTTATTGATTTCGTACTCATGTGATGCTACAGAAGTCACCGCATTAAACAAGTCCCAGAGAGATTTTCCATTGTCTCTGTTGTATTGTCTCTCAACTCTCTCAGCATATCTCTTTCCGACGTGCTTCAATACAATATCCTTCAGTTGTTTTCTCTTCTCGATAGAGAACTGCATCGCTTTCTTGATTTCAAGCTCTACAGGCTCTCTCAAAAGAGCTAATGCTTCGGTTGTGTATTGGATTGCTTCCAATTTCTCGACGACACTTTCAGTATGTCTAAGTGATGCTCTCTCATGCAACAGGCTCTCTATCTTTGTTCTTGTCTCAAGCTTTATTATCTCAGCCTGATTCAATGGAACTCTTATCTTCATTCCATTAGAACAAACTTGCCTATATCCAACTACCTCAACGAATTGCTTTTTTCTGTTAAGGTCTAAACCAAAATGAACAGCCGACGAGCCATCATAAGAATTGTAGACCTGAATTCCTAACTGGACAGAATCAAAACCTTTTTCACCGACGAAGATATTTAATTTAGCTCTATTCTCGTCGGAATAACAAGAAAATCTAAAGTCTTTGACTCCTGCCTGTGTCAATCCTTCAATGACAGGTCTAAATGCATCAGCGTGTTGGACTAATGCATATCTGTTTGATGGACAATTAACAAAACAAGTTTGTCCACGATGCATCGAGACTTTAACAGCCCTAAAATTAGGGATAGATTCTCCTGCCTCTGTCTTGATAGGCAATAATTCAGCCATAGGCAAAACAGACATAGCATCGTTTATTTGGTCTGCTGGTATCGTTCTATAAAAATTGTTTGATTTCATGTTCTTTTTCCCTCCTGATTTTTAGCTTCTGTCGTCGTGACGACATATTACTACTGGTTAGGCACTCTAGTTTAAATACTTTGTTGTCACTTAGGAATAATAAAATTCCTATTGGAATATTTTGACTTTGATTTATTATTCAACTGATTGGTTGAGTTAATATGTAATCAATATTCCATTCACTATTATTTCATTTTCAATCAAAACTTTTTTGATATTTTTATTGATTAATTTCAATGTTCTATTATTAATCTCATCATCAATCACAATTCCAATTTCTATTAGAGCTTTCATGAAGTCCTCCAAATCTTTTATACCGTCGAGAAAGTCCAATTACTTTAAAAATGTTCCTATTAAATCTAGATTTAGATTTTTAAAAATGATTAAAAGTTTTAAGCAGGAAAATCAATCTATATACTACAGGCTATATTTCCGATGGAACTAAATTTCCGATGGAACTTTTTGTCGTCTATACACTACATAACATTTATATAGTCCTTTTATAAATGAAAAAATCGATGACTTTTTTGTCTCAGTACATATTTTTGGCAAAGTTTAAAGTATGGTTTTCTCAATGTCACTATCCAGTTAGAACATTTTTGTCGTCTATAAACACTTATTCGGTTATTCGGTAATACCGAATGAATGAACCGTAGTACGTCAGTTTCATAAAAAATGTTATTATAATAACAAAAAGATATTTTGAAAAAAATTTTAAAATTTACTTATTCGGAATAGCCGAATAAATGAAAATTTGTCGACGACAAATCGAAAATCATAAAAAAATAATCTATATACTACAACATATATATTAGAAAATGTATAAGGCAAACGTACAACTTATGATGA
>Ga0209777_10001557_pt1 | contig 32581 bp, 33 predicted proteins | sample FrelakmetHBP12HB_FD_187147 | JGI IMG/M metagenome (GOLD analysis project Ga0209777, IMG submission 187147) | Freshwater lake sediment microbial communities from the University of Notre Dame, USA, for methane emissions studies -HBP12 HB (SPAdes)... | ecosystem: Environmental > Aquatic >... | reverse complement strand
CCAGATTGTTTCACTACAATATTAACAACCGAATAATCAACTATATTAGAACCGCTTGTGTTCGATGAACCAAGTAATATTTGTTTGTAGTAATCACTCTTCGGATTCCAGATAACCTGTGGGGCGTTCTCACCCGTTGAGGAAATAGTGTGGTCAGGGGTGTCGGCTGTGTCATACTGATAACGGATTTTGGCAACTGCGATGCATCTGTCCGTTGCCTGTCTTGAATATGTGGAAGAACCCTCAAGTAGCAAGTAGTCGTCATCTGTGACTGTGGTAGTTGTGGGAACGATGGTAAATCCTGAATAACCGCCTAACGCCCACACTATTCCAGCATTAGCTACTGACCAGATGGCATATACCCACGCCGTTTTTATCTCTGCATCAAGAGAACCTTTTGACCAGTAGTTTGCGGCATCGGCAAGAGTGATGATTGAAGTGCCGGAGGCTACACTGCCACTTCTTGCCCTGTATGTGTTTCCATTGCCGTCTGGTATGTTTATGAATATAATATTGCTGGCATCAGGTACTGCTCCATTACTTTTTGCAAATATGTCTAAAACAGAGGCAGAAGCTACGACTGGTTTGAGGTTTTGGATATTGTCTATCTTCCCTGTTAATTTCCCTGCTCTCATATACTACTCCTTAATCATCATTCCTTTTGTATCCAACTTCCCCTCCGACTGCAATGCCGTGATTGCCTGTTCACGTATCTTGCTTTGAATCAAGGTTTCAACCTCTGCATCTTTGGCAACTCTCGCCAAATCCTCTTGCACCTCTGTTAAGACCACTTGACAATCATCTTCTGTCGGCTTTATCCCTACATGAGCATCGTCCCATGCAGGTCTTAAAGTACCATCCTCATTTACCCATATAACCACATGGGCTTGCGGATTCAATTTCTTAATGCAGTATAAATATTCCTGACCTGTCATACTTTTATCTCCTGAATTGAAATAGACGAAGCAAAAGCCCCACCAAACTTCCTGGCTGCCCCAGAACCATTAAAGGTAAAATCTGATATTCCAGCAGCCCCTGCTCTGACCTTGAATGTTGTTGCTGATGTAGTCCCTGCGACCATTATGTGCCGCAAACATATGGTGTTCCCTGCATTCGTATCACCTCCAATACCCGTATAATAAAAAGAAGTCGCAAGAGCATTTGTCACAGCATCCTGAAACAGAGCAACAATCAGAGCCACAGTTGCCGCTGACCTTGTACCTGATATGACAACATCTATAATTAACTTATTTGTCGCAGACGTAGGAGTAATTGCCAGAGTCATAAACTCATTTCCTTCTGTTTTCTCTGGTATCGTATCATCATAAACAAACGCTGTTGAGCCATATGCCATACTACCCGTTTCAGTATAGACATGCTGAACGAGGACATTGGCACCTATTCCTGCTGTTTTTAACTGGTCGGCTGTTATTAATTTAACGGCAGTACCTGTAGTTATTTCAGCAGCACTTGCTTCCGATGCCCTTAACTGGTCAGGTGCAATAGCTTTAGCCGCTTCTGTGCCTGTGATGATTTCTGCTGCGGTGGCGAAGGGAGTTGTGGTCGTTGTTGCCCCGCTATCTAAAACCACTACTCGCCATGTTCCTGAGATAACTCCGTAAGACGACAAGTCTATAGTCAGAGCATTTATTGTAGTGTATGTAACTTCGTCTGGAATAACTACTTTGCCCGCATTGTCTATAACCACAGGCTGATTTGGATATTGATGCCCGAAGTTGTGGGTGACTGTAAGCACACCAGCAACTAAGGAAGTGTTGTCAAAGGTATTAACATAGGCAGTTGAGCCTCCGCCAACTACGGCACCACGCATATTGAAGAAATATCCAGAGGTTGTGCTGTCTGCAACTAATAGAGGTTTTGATACATGGCCTTCTATTGTTGGTTCTGTTGCAGTTAAGGCTCCGGCAACTGTGTCGGACAGGAAGTATACTGTTCCTGCGGTTAATCCTGTTAAAGAAGAAACATATCCCACATTCAAAAGAGTGAAATTATTTGGAGGTGTCGAGGCAGAAACAATTCCTACGACTTCAGCGGTAGCTATTGCGTCTGCTTTAGCTTTAGCATAAGCAGCTCCTGTATAATACAGAATATCTCCTATAACAAATCCGTGAGAAGCTTGTATTACTGCTTTGGTAGCTCCTCCTCCGCCTGCACTGACAGCAGGGTTCATTAATTCATATCTTGTATTAGGCAAATCTAATGATAATTCACATCTTGCCCCTGCCGCCGGAATGTCAGCTATATCAAGAGCTGAACCGCCTTTCTTTGTGATAACATACGCGGTAGTGCTGTCTGCTTGAAAAGAAGGTGTTGTAGTGAGATTAGCCCCTGAAGCTATAAAATCCAATCTCAATTTATCAGTTAAAGTGACAATAGCAGGGGTATAATGTGCTACAATAACATCCGCTGTCCCACTTGCACTTGCAACAGGGCAAAAACCTGAAAGCGGACCCATATTTATCCAAGCAGTGTTTGTGCCGTTCCTCATTTGCAACACATTGTTTGTGGTATTAGCCCACATCTGATAGGCGTAAGGGAAAACAGGAGCAGTTGGTCCTGAATTAGTAGATGCCAACGCCTGCAAAGCAGCGTTTATGGCAGCTCGCATTGTAATACCAGTATTAGCATCTGCCGTTGTTATGTTAAAATCTTCCTGACTCATTATATTACCCCTCGCTCTTTAAGATCCTTAAAGACTTGTTCTCTAAGAAGCCTGTCCATTTCACCCCTAATAATTGATTCCTCTTTTTCTTTTAATACCCTTTCTTCATCAATAACCCACTTTTCTCCGTCCCATTTTGGAAACTCTGACGGGGGAATGAAGGTTGTATAACCTTCAGGTATTTCTCCGAGTTTATTGAACAGAGATGGGGAAGCATCTGACTTCTTAAAAATAAGTCCTCGGTTGTCTTCTTCTTCTAACCATTCCCCATCTTTGAAACACCATACAAATCCTGGATGATTATAAGCAAGGGGAGGTGCTATAAAAGTTGAATTAGCGGGAAGAAGCCAAACAAGTGTCTCGGTAAGTTCTGATTCTAAAGGGTCAATCCTTGCTTTGTCCTCACATAAGAACTCTTTTGTAACTTCATGATAGCAATAAACTTTAGGCATAAAAACTCCTAATATTTGATTATACTCATAGAATTTATGTTAAGAGGACGGTCTTCATTTCCGCCAGAGGCAGTAGCATCTGTACTTGTTGACCCTGTATTATGCCCTTGATACGCATTAAATGGGCCTCCTTGAAAATTCGCATTTACTAAACTGGCATCATAAGAATGATTATGAGGATGTGCATGATAACTGTATTGACAGGTTTGTATCGTTCCTACATGGTCACCTGTCGTACCATCTCCCCTATTAGTTCTTGCAGCTCTATCAGGGTCTCTGCCAATTCCGTGGTCCCAATATCTCTTAAACCTTCCCCTGCAATCTCTGAGATTAAAATGAGTGCTGTCTGCAAAACCATACATCGTTCCTATAACAGCGAATAACGCTGAATAGGTTGTGCGAGAAAGACTTGCCCCATTCTCCTCAAGAAATCCGGAAGGAGGTGTTTCAGTAGGCCAGTCAATACAACCGCCAACAGGAAAACCTGCAATTCCTGTCAACTGTGAACCGTCCCCTAAAAATCCTGTGCTATTGACAGTTCCCCTAACAGTCCAAACAGGTGCTCCTTCTGTTCCTGTATTCTCACATATTTGAAGAACTCCAGTAAGCGAACGGACTGCCCATTCTTTACCTCCCCCTGCTCGGTCATTAAACCGAAACATGAGAGCAGTGCCTTTTATCATTTGAGTAGCAGTAAAAATATTAGCAGCTATTAGAACAGCATGACCAAAATAATCGGTATTGATTGGACCGATTATATTCCAACCATCATTTGTACTGTTTCTTTGTTTAATTTGATTTGTAGTTGTGTCTGCCCATAATTGAAAAGGATATGTAGTTGTAGGAGTTGAAGCTCCTGAACTGCAAGATGCTAACGCTTGCAAGGCATTATTCACTGCCGCTCTAAATGAAGTACCAGTATTAGCGTCTGCTTTCGTTATGTCAAAATCTTCTTGACTCATTCCAAACCCTCCTCCATATTCTAATGCCCTACCGCTGTCCAGTCAACAATTCTTTGTACACCCACACCTAAAGTGGACCTATAAATATCCCCTCCATATTCACAGCAATAAATATCCCCGTTAGGAACGATTGCCATACCTGACCAATTCCTTATTGTCTGAGACAAAGAATTAAAAGTTCCTGCTCCTGCTGTTTGCTTGTAAATATTCCCTCCATAGACACTACAATAAATATCTCCTGCAGGGGAAGCTGCCATGCCATAATAATTTCTAACAGTTTGAGCTTGGCCTGTAAAATTAACTTGCCCGCTCATCATTTTATAAATGTCACCATTGTACACACAGACATAAATATCATCATTAGGGGCACAACACATTTCCCTCCATGCCTTACTGCCTTGTCCCATTGCTTCAAAAGAAGCCTGTCCGCTTCTTTGCCTGTAAATATCACCTGAATCTACAGAAGCATACAAATCTCCCTTAGAGTTGATAGCAATTCCTATGTAACTTCTATCTGTCTGACCTTGACCGCTAAAATTAGAAGAACCTGGAGGTTTTCTATAAATTTGACCGCTGTAAACAGCAGCGAAAAGACTTCCATTAGGATGAGGAGCAAATTGTCTCCACAATCTTGGGGGCTGTCCTATAGAAATAAAGTTGCCTTGCGAATTGGATTGCTTGTAAATTTGACCACTATAAACTCCTAAATGAACATCACCAAAAATATCAGACCCAACACCATAAGTATTTTTATTTCCTTGAGAAAGAGTTGTAAAATTAGAGACAGCAGAATTATCCATAACCATCATTCTGAATCCATCAAGTTTCTTTCCATACACAATGAAACGGTCTCCAGGCTGAGAGTTCTGAACTGTCACTCCTATCTTAGGCATAACCATAAAAGGAGCATTATAAGTTATATCAAGGCCTGTCGTAGGACAAACTATGTCTGCCCCTGATTCAGACCTCCCTGGAAAGTCAAAGTAAATTTTCCAAGAACTTATAGCTGAATAATTCCTTGTATCTGATGTCTGAAGAAGAAGTCTGAATTTTGCTGCTCTACAAGTGTAATCCCCTGCAATGAAATTCCTCCAAGTGCCAAAGGTAATACCATCTTGAGACAAACATAATTGAGGGGTGACCCATGCTGATTCATTGTCTTCAGTGTCAAAAGGAACTGTACTATCTAAATCAACTATTTCATCAAAAGTAGCTGCCATGCAGACATTATTAAAAACAGTGGTGAAAGAAAGCCTCACTGATTGAATTGCTAAAAAATCAAACACTCCTGTTGTGTAAGTTCCCCCTGAATAAACATCTCCTCCTAAATCAATATCAAGAGAAACATCAAAATCAGCAATTTCATCCCATTTTGCTCTTGAATTAGGAATTAAAGTTGTGTCTCGCACTATGCACTCGATTTTCTCACCCAACCATAAAGGACTTTCTTCATCTTCCTGATAAGTATGCCATGAAAGAACTGAAGGAATGGTCGTTTCAACAGAGATAGCAACAAGACTTTCGTGAGCAGTTGTATCAACCGCTTTTACAAAGTAAATACCGTCTCTCGCCGCAGGTATTGTTACCGTATTAGTCAAAGACGTTGCAACGTCAAAAGAGTGAGCCCATGACCCATTGACAAGGTCGCTCGACCATTTCACTCTATAATAATAAATATCTATATCACTTACAGGAGTCCATGTTAGTTTCAATCCTCCTGCTGATGGTTCACACCATATCTCTGTTATATTTTCTGGAGGGGAAGTCTTCCCAAAAATATGGAGAGATGTTTGAGGAGATTGGGCAATAGTTTTTTTAACTCCTAATTTAGACACACCTATCGCTGCTATTAAATAATCAGAACCTTCCAAAGCATTGCGTAGTATGTATGTACCGTCAAGAGACCTGCCTTCATATTTCCAACCTGCTCCAACATCAGACCAAATCTCTGCGTGGTCCCAAAAGTAAGAATTAGGAACAGTAAAAGAAATATCAATGCTCGTTTCAATAGTACCATCTAACCATTTCTGCATTCTCTCTTTTGCTGACAGATTTGTTATATTAGGCATAGGTGTTAGAATGGAATAATTCTTTTTCAAGAGAGGAGGATCACAATAATCGACAACATACATGGAATCATTGTATTCAATGGCAGAGACAGTAATAATATTCTCTCCAGTCCTTGACAAACCTATTATCCTAAACGGTTTAGTCTCTAAACCCAACTCACCAACTACATAAACATCATATTGCACAGGGATTGTTGTAAATACTCCCGAAATGTAAAGTTGATTCCAAACTCCCGGCGGATTAACAACGGTTTTTGACACAACCGTATCATCAAACAGTCTGAGTATAATAGAATACTGTTTTCCCGCTATTAATTCAATATCTTGGTCTAATGTCACTGTATTAGCAGTTGCGGAAACGATACGCCCATCGTATATTCCCCATCTTGGAACGCTATGAGCAAAATTTACAACATCTCCGACAGTACAACGGATGGCTTCTACATCAACATCAAAAGTTATTGTTCTTCTCTGGAAATAATTACAAGCTGTGTAGTATTTAGCGAGTCTCCACGCCATATTAGCATGTGAAATACCTATAGCCTGAATACTTACTTTGTTATCAGGTCTATCAAGTTCAGGATCAAAGTAAGAAACAGTGTCCCTCTCATAATCATTCTCGCTGTTAGTGTATTGAATTTCTACCTCTCCTGCTCTATCTTGCAAAGTCATAAATGTTTCTTTGAAAGAATCAACCATAACATTGCCTGATGAAAACAGATAACAAGGTGTTGCTTGCTGGTCAACTACTACTGATATATCAAATCCGCTGAACACAGGTAATGCTCTCGACATCTTACAAACCTGACCGATAGCGTCCCACAAAGTAGATTGAGAGTCGAAGACTCCATTGAAAGTAATTCTTCTTTCAGTTCCACCAACACCATCAGGAACTAACGTGTCGCAATAATCAGCCCATGTTACAAAAGTTGCTTCAACAATTCTTGAAGGATTAATGCCTTCATAATCTTCTATTGATAAATCATCAAGAATTATTGGTTGAGTCAAAGCATCATAACAAACCCATGCTGGATTGTTCGAGAACTCAACTCTGAAAGAAGGTGTGGCAGAACAATCATTTCCAATAGATTTCCCGTATCCTAATAAAGCACTGTGTCCTTTCTGCTCCCAATAAGTAGCCCAATTAACCCCTGTAATAGGCATAGTATCTATACTTAAAACATGGTCTAAAATACATCTGTAATTTTTATCATCAGAACCTAAAACCTCATCAGCTCTGTAAACTCTGATTAAAGCCCCTTCAACCATGCAAGAGAACTCAAACGAACCTGAAAGCTGATTAGAAGCTAACGCTCTCGCACCTACAAGAGCAACGCTTGGATATTGAAAATCTTCATATACAACTTCCCTCACTGTAGAGAGATAAACATCATCACCATATTTTATGTCTGTTACATCCGCAGTTATCTTAGAAACCCGAATGTCATAAGCACCTTGAGTGAGATTAGATATGGTCAAAGTTCTTTTAATAGAAGAAGTAACATTACCAGTCATAGTCAAATAACTTATTTCATTAGAAGCAAAAGTATAAGGAACACTTCCTTCAATCCAATGCCAACACCCGTCAGGTACTCCAGGTTCCCCTTCATAATGGTCTTTAGCAATAGGACTTCCTGCTTCAACTTCTTTCCAACCCACATTTACATAATCAAACGTGTGCCATCCCCTTGACCAATACCCTGTAGGAGACGTTTGATTCACAAAGCCTGCACCGAAAGCAATAGCTGTATAAGTTCCTACCCCTGACTTGCGATATTCAATAGTAATTGTGAGAGAATGACTGCTTAATCCTCCTTGGTCATTCTGATGATACAAACCTTTTGGGCATATAACATCCACTTCAAGACCGTTGAAAGAATTGCCTACAGTTGTATAAACTACAGGGGAGCCGTAAGCAATTTTTCTCGACATATTATATTCAGTTTTGGTATCATTGAAATTAGGAATGACTGTCTGAGATATTAAACCATAACGAGCATAAGTTTCAATGCCTGTATAGTTATAAATGGGCTGTTTGTTTATATAGAAATCATACATCCTACTTATTGGTCCTTGACATATTCCCAATAAAACATTGATGTAATTGTCTTTATCGTTTTTAGTTTCTGAGTAAGAAGACAACACATTTCCAAACAATTTGAATATTCCATAACACTTAGGAATGACAGTACCTTGCTGTTGAATGGATTTAGGACTCCAACTATATGTTTGTGATTGGTCAAATGAGCCTACAGAACCGGCATCTGCAGGTTCAATGGAAGGAGGAGGAAGAACCGCATTGATAAGCATTCCTCCTACAGCCATCGCCGCCATAGAAAAAACTGCGGCTCCTACATAATATCCTGCTAATACCGCTGCTTCACCGAATCCCATACCAATCATAGCACCTTGAAGGGCAAATCCCGCATATGGAGCAGCAACCATTATAGCCACAGCCAGAGCTATAAAAGCAAGAGTTCTTAGCGTGTCTCCTCCTTCCATAACAGGAACGAAAGTTACACAATCTCCTTTACTAAGATAAGCTGTTGGAAGATGCTCAACAGGAACTATTTGACCATTGACAGAAGTTACAATTTCTTCTCCGAAAGGAAACGATAAGTCTTTTATTTGAGACAGAGAAAGTCCGGCATAAGGAACAATTTCAAATTCCCTATCATATCTGTCAAAAGGATTCTTTACTTTAACTATCGTTATTGTCTGTTGTTCCACTTATATAGTCCTTTTACTTTGCTTTTCCAGAAAGGATGACTTATTCTTTCAATGCTGACAGTATTATTCCTAAGAATATGTATGAACTTGTCGTTGTCTACCATCACGCCTATGTGAAGTTTGTAAGGACCACCTACTGCAAACAAAACAAAACATCCAGAAACAGGGACTTCTATTTTCTCTGCTATATCCACTTCTTTCAAAATCATATTTACAAATGTTGCATCGTCATCAGGGGTTGAATATTCAGGCAAATCAATTCCTTCAAGTCGCTTCTTAGCAATCATAGCAAGACCATAACAGTCAAGACCTTTCAAGTCTCTACCGCCTTTTAACCACTTCACGCCAAGAAGGTCACTAAACAATTCTCATTCCCCCTGCACCAATACCAGGAAATCCGCCAAATCTCGCCCCGTTTCCCTTGACTTGGCACGCAACTAATGTTCCCTGACAATCAGTGTCTTCTCCTGTATAACCGCAACGGGCACCTTTGAATCTGCCAACAAATCTGCAATGATTTGACAAATATCTGTGAAGGGGAAATCTTCTGATTAAAGGATTAGGAGCACCAAGAGTAAATGTCACTAAATTAGAATCTGCTCCACAACCAAGAATTTCAAATTCAAATGTCAAATCTGTATAATCCTCTAAAAGATACTTCGCATTCACAACATACATCGTCACAGTACTTCCTATGAACCCTTCAAAATCTTCAACATACGCTTGAATCTCCCTTGTAATATTATTTACTTTTAGAGAGACAGAAGGAATCTGACCTTGAGACTGCTGTTGGACTGCATCTACTTCAAAAGGAAAAGCCGTATAAATATTGCCTCGGAAAGTGATGTCTTCTGTATTTCTAACAAGTCTGAGAATTGTCCCGTCAGGAACGACTATATCAAGAAGTATTAACCACGGGTCTGTTTGTGACAGTAGATTTTTCTGCAAGATTAGACTAATAGGAAAAGTTCTCATACTTGAACCAACACAAAATCAGTTGACCATCTGTTTCCGCCATCATAAATGCCATCCATCAATTTTACTACAGGAGCTTTTTCAAATCGAACAGTATATTGACCTGTTACAATAACAGGATGCCTCCATAAAAATATATCTGTAGGACCTCTTACTGTATCAACAAAAGAGGTGAGTAAATTCTCATCATTATCATTTAACAATTCATATCCAAGAGACCATTTCCTACGCATAGGTCGTGTAAATTTATATCGAGTGACAACATAGCCTGCTTCCATATTGCTTGAAAGAGTGCCTTCTTCTCTATCAGTAGATATAGTCACAGGAGGCGTGCTTAAAAGAGGAAATATTTCCATATCTTATCTCCCTAAAACTTTACGAGTAGGACCATAGTTTTGGTAATCAGATATTACCGCATTGATTATCATTTTGTTCATGTCAAACTGCACAGAACCTTTGCTTGCAGTAACAGGTCTTCCCGTTTCATTGGTTATGTTGATTTCAACATTTCCTTTGCTTTTAGATGAATTGTACATGTCTTCAAACATTGCATTTTGCTTGCGAGACATCACCCTTTCACCTGTCTGAGCAATAATAACACGTTCATCACTCTCAAGTCCTCCTCCCCCATGATACCGAGGAATGACAGGGCCGCCTCCGTGCATGATAGGCATTCCTTCATGAGCGAACAGAGACATAAAACCTATTTCGCCTCCTTTAAGAAGCCCACCTGCTATTTGCTGAGACATCATCTTGAATATGGAATTACGAACAGATGTTAAGAATGAATTGACGTAATCACCGAAACTTTTCAACTTCCCTTCAGCCATATCAATAAAGACGTTGCTGAAAGTGTCAGCCATAGATTGTGAAACATCATTCCATATCTGATTAATCTGTTTTCCTGTATTCATAAAATCAGCTACTATAAGGTCAAGGGAAGCTTCTGTAACCGCAGCAAAGCCTTTCATCCCTCCACCTTGGAGTTCAAAGAGGGCTTTCCAATCAGTCTGATATTTCTTCCAGAGGTCAAGTTGCTTCTTTGAACGGTCTTGTTCAGCTTTTTCTCCATCCTTTCTCGCATTCTGTTCGAGTTCTTCCCTCTGACGCTGAAGCTTTATATACATATCATGGTTGTCTTTCCACCTCTCTTGCTCATCCGCAAGTTTTTCATCTTCAGCGAGAAACTTCCTGTTCTGATAATCTATAGTCCTATTGAAATCGTCTTCTATAAGTTTTTTTGCATCGTTATAATATTCGGTAGCAGATTTTCTTCCTTGTACATAGAAGAAATCATTTAATTCTGTCTTTTGTTGGATTCGGTTGGTTTCTATATTATTCAATCTCTCTGACTCAGTGAGTGCTAATTTTGTTTCAAATTCTGCTTCATCTATACCAAGGGTGCGGAGTCTTTTATAACCATCTACTCTCGCTTTAACTCCAGCTTCCTCATTTTTGTCTTGAGTGATTTTCTTCTTCGCTTCAAGAGCCTGTAAATAAGATTCTTCATCCCTTTCCAACTTTTCATAATATGCTTTTCTATCTTCACCTGTCTTGAAAGGCATCCTTGCAACATCTTTATTCAGTTTTGCATAAAGTTCCTTTATCTCCTCTGTCTCCCCTTCAAGATAAGCAAGTTCTTCTTCATTAGCTTCTTTTATAGTATCAAGTTTCTTTTTCTCCCAATCAGCAGTAGAGAGTGTTCCCATCTCATGCTCCTCATCGAGAAGCATCAACTTCTTTTTCTCACCACTTCTTATCTCATTATATTCAGCATCATAATTCCTCTTGATGTCTGCAAGAGCGGTGTTCATATAGTTCTTGTGATAATCTTCAGGAGCTCCAGTAAACTCTTTATTTTCAGGATCTTTGCCAAATTCAGCCATTGCATAGCCTTGAAATGCTTTTCTTGCTCTATCTACTTCAAACTCGGCATCTATTATTTTTTTCTTGTGAGCTTCTACTGCCGCATTATACCTCTCAGGGTCTGTATCATAATCTGCCGGATCAGGACTTTTTAATTTTGTTTTCTCCAATTCCCTTTGCATGTTCGCATAATGCTCACCTGCTGTTTTTATATCCTTGACTTTTCCAAAAGCTTCCGCATTTTTCGCTTGTCTCGCATCCATCTCGTCAAATTCAGCATTGAGAGCTTTGAAGATGAGAACGACAGCCCCTATTCCTATAGCGAGAGCACCGAAAGCAATATTTAATGCTCCTGCTGAAAGAGCAACCTTCCCCATAGAAGCTTCCATCGTTGTTGAAGCAACAGTAATGTCAAACATTCGGGCTATCCAAACTGCAAAAACAGCTACTAAGGTTGTGACGGCTGTATAGAGAGCAGGGAATGCCAATCTAATTAATGAAGCAGTGAGAATGCCTGACAGAGCGGAGGCTCCTATTTGAGTATCAGTAATAGCTACCAGTATATCTTTAAGACCTTTTATAGGGAATAAAATTCCTTGTCCGAGAGTGCTGAATAATGTGCTGAGTTCTTTGATAGAATCTTTGACCACTATGAATACAGAATAAACTTCCTTACCTGCATCCCCAAGAAGATACATCTTGTCAACAAAAGTTCCTGAACTGTCTAATGCAAACAAAATCCCCCTTGATAAGTCAACGAGAGTTCCTACAAATCCTTTCAAAGCACCTTCGTTCAAGTTTGTGATAGCTGTTCCAAGAGCACCAATTACGTTCAAGAAGATGTCCCATTGAGCTTTAGGAGTAGCCGTCATGATGTCAGCCGCCCGTTTCAATCCTCCTGCCGCCCCTGTGCTGAGGTCACCTTTCAACTTCAAATAAGTTTCATCATATTTTGCAAGCAAGGTTATGAAATCTCGAACCTGTTCTTTCCCCATCATGCCTCCTAAGAAAGACATGACGCCAGTAGAAACATTGCCTTTACTGAAATCAGCGAGTTTCAAAAGACCTTGCATGATTTTGTCAAACTGAGCACCGAGAGATTGGTTCTTATCAAGCTGAACGCCAATTCTCTCAAGTTCCATTCGAGCTTTCGGTTGCTGTAGAGCAAGCATGAAACTCGAAATCAAACGACCCGCCCTTGACGCTTTTTCTCCTGTCTCTGTAACAGTGACAGCTAAAGCAGTCATTTCTTGGAGAGTAATACCAGACAGGTAAGCTGTCTGGCTCATATACTGCATGACTTTGGTAAAATCTTCAGGTCTGATGATGCCTACAGATTGAGCCCTCAACAATGTTTCTATAATGACCTGGAATTTTCCTGCTTCTGTTGTCGCTTCTGTGATTGAATCCTTAAAGACGTTGAAAGCACCAACTATTGAAACTGAAAACTGCTTCATGTCAATTTCCTTAAACGCAGTCTTCAGTTGAGCAAGCATAGGAATCATATCAGCAACGGTTGTCTCTGCAACACCTGCACCGACAAATTGTTGAGCCATTTCAGACATGTCCTTCACAGAGACAGGTCTTTCCATCGTTTGCTGACGTATCTGTTTGATTATATTATCGACGGTTTTCCGTTGATTGCTTGTTACTTCGCCCCCTGTAGCAGAGAATCTTAGCATTTCCGCAGAGGCTTGACTTAGAGCAGAAACATATTCAAAAGTGCCTGTAGTTAAATTAGCAAATCCCTTTGCAATAGTATCAAGAATCAGTCGAGTACCATACCAACGTATCTGGACTTGGATAAGATACTCCATACTGCTTGCAAAGGATTTTACAGACCATTCCATCTCTTGAAAAACTTTAGTGCCTTTCCCCCCTGATGCACTTGTCTTGTCTAAACTGGTAACAATCTTTTCCATACCTTCATTAAGATTGCTGATTTCTCCTTTGAGCTTAGACATTTCAGAAGTGAGGCGGGATATTCCTGCAGGGGCTTTGCTGCCTATCTTACCAAGAGATTCCGAAAGGTCGTTTACAGCTTTAACAACTGTTTCAAAACCTTTGGAGGTAGCTTCTATGAAAACTTCAGTTTTGGTAGGTGCCATCTTTTGGTTCCTCTATTCAGTTTTCCCTATACTACCCTTGTCACATTGGGAGCAGTCTGCATTTGGTTTTACAACTCGGCAGGTTTCACAATAATGAGCTTCAAGTCGAGGACGGTCTTCCTCTCTGGGAACGAGGAATGCAATAACCGCCTCTCTGAATAGTTCATCTCGAAGCTTTGCATCTAAAAAAGCCTTGCTCTCTTTGGGAGTAAATCCCCAAACAATATCATCCCTCTTTGTTATGTCACCAGCACCAAGTAAAACTGCTACTCTTTCGAGCCAGTTTCCATCGTCTTCTCGATGTCTTTTGTGACGTTCCCGATCAGCGTCTTCACCTTTTCCAAATACAATGCTGTCGGGTTGCAGGCGAAAAAATCTTCAAATACCTGCACTATCACTTCAAGAGGACATTCCTCAAAATCTGAAGCAAGGGAAACCAGATTCTTTTCTTTCAAAGACTTCCCTTGCTCAGAAATGATGATAGCAACTGCTCCCGGAAGATTATCTCCGAGAGCAGTTAGGAGCGTCATGGCACTTATAGGAGGTTCAATTTTAACAGTCTTGAGCAAATCAATTAACTGTTTAGTCTGTCCCCAAACAAGAGGTTTTTGGACATAAGTTTTGTCCCCTATCTGATACAAATATTCACTCATTTTAATGCCTTTTCCCTTTCTTTCAATTTTGGTTAGAAGTAACTCCTGTTGCACAGAAGAACCATCTGCAATGCCGTTGCCTGAGAAGCATTGTCATAGTATGCCTCAAAAGGCAGGTCAACAACTACACCTTGTGGACCGGGGGTAACAGGTGCTTGAGGTTTGTAGACGAGTTCCGGGATTGTTATCGTCAACTTCTCATTACCTGTAGTCCCTGCTCCTGTTCCTCTCGTAAGAGTAATCACGATTTGACTTTCCGTATAGTTCACAGCCTTGTTATAGAGAACAACGTCTTCAAACAAAGCGGTAAGATTTCCTGAAACCTTAGCCGTTCCTGCAGGTATTGAATGTCTCTGACTTGTGCTGTCAATGACATAAGAAGAACCGTCAAGGTTGTTTTCAAGAGAGAAATCAATCTTCGAGCATACTGCAAGAGTTGTAGGCGTTCCTGCCCCTTCTTGAATGACAATAGAAACACCATCCCAGGGCTGATGACCAAGGTCTGTCGGTAATGTGAAAGCAGAAGAAGCGGCTACCGTCTCTTTCTTGCCCATGAACGAAGCAGTACATTCAATGAATCCTTCAGGACTGAATGCCATCTTGAGAGAATTGACTTTCAAACCGCTGTATTGGAAATACTGAGCAGTTGCGAGGTCTGCAAACTGTTTTTCAATCGTCAGACCTATCGGCAGAGAAGTTCCGATGCTCATTGTATGAGTAAACATACTTGAACCCGAAACGGCTGTGTAATTGCCGAGAGCGTGTCGCAAGATTCTCCCATGTGCCCATGCAAGTTCAAAAGTGAGGTCACCTGCAACATCCAAATTACCTCTCACAGGCATGTTTGGATTTCTATCTTGCCGTATTGATTTTGAACTGACAAGATTTCTTGACTGCCTGATAGATTCAGACACAAAGGTTATGTACAAAGGATCAGACGTTCCCGGCACCTGACCAAAAGTTGTTTCTGACTGACAGACTAATTTTACATTTGCTCCTTGTTGCTGTCCCATTTTTGTTCCTCCTTAAACTTTATTTACTTCTCTACATGATCCCTTGAACATGTCGATAAATCACAGAGTAAGTAATTAGCATCGACTGAAGGGCTCTTGTCGGATCAATCACATACATATCCACTCCCACTCTTTCTGAATAGGAAGCGTAACCTCCGAAAGTTTCGTCGGCAAACATTGCGGCATGGATTTCTGCTAACAAATCTTCCATATTTTCCTCTGTCGCCCACACTTCAAGAATAACAGCCCAATCCCACGTTTCAGAACCGATGACTGCTCTGTTATCTTTAAGCTTCGTTTCAACTCCGGAGTAAACAAACACATATGGCATGACTATGGTATCAATGTCAACTGGTGTTGATTTGTTCACTGCAACGTCTTTTATATCAGGGATTGCTCTCAATAAAGATTCAATCCTGTCTAATATGTCAGTTCTGTGACTCATTGTTTTTGAGACCTCACATAACCAAAGTCAAAACCGGTGAAAACTTTGTCCATCGCTGCTTTCAAATCCTCTCGAACATCAATTCTGATGTCTTCCATAGGAACACGACTTGGGAAAGTAACTTGTTTTTTCAAGACAAACATCGGTATCACTGTCTTTCCTCTTCTTTGCCAGAGGATGTCTTTGTTCAAACCTTTCCCTCCTCTAAACAAACCAGGAACGTATCTCAAATTTCCTGGTTTATATGGAGCTTTCCAAGAGCCATCAGCATTTCTAACATGAGGCAACGGGATAGTAAATCTCCCTCCTGTTGTTACAGTGATGTTGCCTGCATCAGGTCTGATGTGCATTGAGGTATAATCAATCCCTTCTCCAAAAGAAATTGAACCTTCCACTCCACGAGAGGTTTCCTGAGAATACCAACGAGTTTCCCCTTTAATAGTTGTACTCCTAAAACGCCTCTGTGTAATACTCTGGTCACTTGTAGGACCGGACAAATAAAGCTTCTTAATCTTTGCTGTCTGAGCTTTGAGGACTGAATCTAAAGCTTCTTTCATTATGGCTTTTCGTTCGGATATCTCATTTGAAAAAAGCCTATTAACGCTGTCTGTGTAGGTCTTTTTCAAGACAGCTATTCCAATAATCTCAGGCATCTACTTTTCCTTCGGAAAGTTTCTGTAGCTTCTAAGAATATCCTCAACTTCAGTCAGAAGCTTTGTTGGGTTGTTGACTGAAATCCCTCCGTTTGGTAACGTGATTGATTGCAGTCCCAAATCTGCTCGTCTTTTGAAAACGAAAGCCGTTTGCAAGACAACTGCAAACTGAATAGGAGAAGGAAGGTCACTTACTGAAGCATAGCCACCTGTGCAGGTAATATCTACTCCTTTCGGAGAAGGGACTCGGGTAGTTTGAAAAGCAAATTCCACAATACCTAAATCTTCCCACACATAATAATCAGAGTCTTTTGTTTGCAGTGACCCTCCCCAATTTACCGTAATAGGAGACGACAAGTCTATAGGATAAGCTTTAAGGAAGTGCTTGCTCTTGCCTGTTCTGAAATACTCCGTTCTTTCCTTCTTCTCTAACCATCTATTCAGATAAAGCTCGACTCTCTCTGAAATGTTTACGAGAAGGGATGTGAGCAAAGCATCATGGTCATCTTTTGTTATCTCAAGAAATGTCTTGACATCACTCAGATTTGCCAGGTTCATTTTTCTTCCTCTTGCCCCTCAAATCGGGAGACTTCATTGACCTATCCGTAACGTCTCCTTCGTGAACAGCCCTTGCCTGAGGAATAGGAACTTCTTCTTTCTTTTCCTCAACAGGGTCTTCAAAAAGTTGTTTATAAGAGAGGAAAACGGACTCAGGTATATCAATCCATTCCCCTCCCTTATATATAATGTTTCCGTGCTTAAATGGATAACCTTTCCTTAACTGTACTTTCATACTCTCTCCCTTTCATTTTCAAAGAATTTATACCGGATAAACTTTTGGTTCACCAAGTACGACCGCAGAACTCACGAACACATTCGGCGAAGAACCGTCTTTGAAACTATTCTTCAAAACAATCCGAACGTATCTGTTGAGAGGTCTCAAATCGACATTGATTTCACCGCTCATTGCATAGTTCGGAACGGGGACGGCACCGGAAAACACTGTGAAAGTGTACCCTGCAACATCCGCAAATGTTGCATTGTCCGCACTGTCCTGAATACGAAATACGGAAGAATAGTTTGAAGGAGCACCAGCCACATCACCGATGTGTGTGGTAAATACCGCACCGTCAAAGTCTTTCCTGTCTATCGAGAAGCCTGCAATGTCAACACTCTGACCCGATATAGTCTGGGGCTTGAGTGCCTGCAAGCATTTTACTGATTTTCCTAATTCTCTCATAATCTACAACCTCCTTTGGTTTTTATTTGAGCAGGAGTGAGATGCTCCTGCTCATTAGTTAGCCACCTTTCGGTTTATGAGTTGTAGACCGCGTCATTGATAAGACAGAAAGATGCAGGATGCCGAACCGCAATGTCCACTTCCTGAAGGATCCGAATCCAGGTCTGGTCTGACTCAAACGCCGTTGAAGCTTCCTGAGAAGCCATAATTTCCATTCCTGCCCACTGACCGATGAGCAGTTCTTGCCAGTTACCGAAGTACACTTCTGTACATACAGCACCGGAACCGCCCTTCGTTAGATTGATAGGAAGCTGAGTGGACATCTTGTATGGATAGTTCAACCACACCTGAAATACCTGCTCAACGCCAGGGCCTTGAAGCAGAGCCGTGGGCTGAACAACGTAAGAACCGTCTGTCTGACCAGAATACTGGGCTACTTTCTTCTTCAACAGAGACCGTTTGATTGCCGGATGGAAGACAAATCCAAGTTTGCCACGTAGAGCGTTGTCAACAGCAAGCTCATATTCCATATCCATCAGAAGGTCGAAAGTGATAGCTCCGCCAGAACCGCCGATAGCGACCGTGTTGATGTTACTCGTAGAAGCAATACCAGTCGGCGAACCGAGCAGGCCAGTGCCTCTGAGTGCTGCATAATCAATCGCAAGGGCAAGACTTCGTGCAATGTCCATATTCACAATCGCTTCAGCAGAAGGATTCGAGAGGCGAAGCAGCGTGTTGGACAGTTTCACGAGAGCGGCGACTTTCTTCGGAGTAAGTGTAATCTGCTCGAATGCAGGATCAGACGCCGTGATAGCTGTATTCTCAGCTACCCAGTATGCAGTAGAACCTGCTGACTGCCGGGGAATGTACACAGGAGAGCCAGGAAGACCTGTCATCTGTGTGGCACCCATTGACATAACAACTGATTCTGCCGTTAGCAGTTCAATGAGTTCCGGAATGTACAGGAAGGGAACGATATACCCGCCGACGCCTGAAGTTCCTGCGAGTGCCCTCTGTTTCCGCATATTGTCGAAAACTTCCTTCTCAAAGCCTGCTTCAGTGAAGTCATTCGCTTTGATGGCGAGAATTGACTTGAAAAGAGAGAATTTCTGCTTCTCATCTTCGAGACCGGGTAGAGGAAACATTCTGAGACGGATTTGTTCCTCAATCAGAGCTATACGAGCCTCAACGCCGGCAATCTTGTTCATTTCCTCTTGCTTGTCAGCAGTCCAAGTTTCAAGCAGAGACTTCTTGTGCTCCTCCAACATCTTTTTCAATTCTTCTAACATTTTAATTCCTCCTTATAGGTTTAGTAAAAATATAGTTTTTAAGCTCTGCCATTCTCTTGGATCATTGCCGTTTAGACTGATCCGAGAACTTTTCGCTTAATTCCACAACCAGGTCATCAAACATCTTTCTTATCTTCTTCGAGTCAGAGTTACTGTCGGTTCCCATTAAAATTGCCCTCATCTCTGCGAGTTTCTCCTCACTTAGGGTTTCTTTGAGTTCCACATCTTCTTCACTCTGATTATCTCCCTGTTCCTTGTCCGTGTCAAGAACTTTTTCCCCTTCTGATCCTTTTTTATCTACGAAACTTACAGGCAAAGGGGACAATTCCGTAGTTTCATTCATTTTTGCTTCGAGTGTCTTCACAAAAACAATAAATTCTTTCATCGTTGTCAACACATCCTCAACAAGCCCTTTCCTGAAGAACAATGTCAAGGAAGCGGCAGGGTCAAACTCGAACTCCATTGCTTTCTCCGCATCATCAAAATCAGCAATATAGTCAGGCCACTCAAAATCCTTGCCGATGTCGGAATGAGCTTTCATCCACTCTTTGGCAGAAGACATAGTCCATCCATCAGCTTTCGGGAATCTCAAAGCTTGAATAGCCCATTTCTCATCAGACTTCTTCTTTCCATAGATAGCAAAGACTCTCGGCTTGTCTTTCTTCAGAGAACCATATCTAAAAGCTGAGAACTGAGCAGGGTCTTGAAGACGATGACGGATTTCATTCGCTGTTTCTTCCCATCCCCTATCTTCAACGACTTCTTCCTCAGGAGCCGCTTCTTCTTCTACGACATCACCTTTGAAGAAAGATTCCCATTCATTAGCGATGATCGGGAACATCGAGGTGACAAGTTCTTTGAACTGTTCGAGAATGTCATCCGAAACTGTAGTGCCTTCAATTCCTGCCTTTTCAATCTCTGCATACAGTTTGCAGTATTCCTCCCACTGTTTCCCTCCTGCGTCTTGCCAGGGAGGAGTCTCTTTGAACTCGTTGTAATGCTTTGCGAGATGTCCCTGACAGCCTTTCTTGTCAGGATCAGGAATCTGAGTGTTAGGAAGACGAGCCGCCGCATTTGCAACTCCACGCCAGACAGTCGAGAAGCCTTTCTGAAGATGATGGGGAAGTTTGTAATCGCCTTTCTTTGTGCCGTCCCCTCCGAACCAAGTACACATCCTTTTCAAATCATCAACGCTCGCCGCTTTGACTTCAGGGCCTGCATTCCAGGGGTCAGCTTTCGGAGCGAGAGATTCTTTGCTGTAAGGGATAACACCTTTTTCCTCTTGCTTCAAATCTTTTGCCATGACAAGAAGAACTTCCTCATAGTATTTCTTCATGTCTTCATCTTCTGAAGAATTGAGGTCTCTCTGAAGTGCAGGGGCATACGCAGGAACGAGAACCTGACTTGCTTCAAGCAAATCAATCTCAAGATAGTCCCGATAGCTGCCTCCGCTCTCATCCATCTCCTCAGATGAATAAGATTTATATTTCAGAGGAATAAAACTGATGCTGAACGCCGCCATCCCTTTCTGAGCGAGTTTCCATCCCCAATCAGCTTCAGGATTGCCTTCTCCCACATACCATTTAGGTTTTGCAACAATCTCTTTGTTCTTGCTGTCAATCTTGATACTTGTGTATTCCCCTATCTGATTGAGAAGACCTCGATAGGCATGAGAAGAAAGCATCACAGCATGTTTCATAAACTCAGGGATTGCTTTCTTAAAAGCAGATGTCATCACCCTCTCTTTGTATCTGTCAAGTTGTTCCCCTGAGATTACAACTTCTGCGGTATGCTCTTCCTCATTGATATTCCGAACTACCGCCCTAAAAAATTTTACAATCTTTTGTTCGCTCATATTAAGCCTCCTTGTATGACATTGCTTTTCTCCGACAATCCCAAAGGTTCTATTGAGAGAGAAGGAGAAATTTCCTTTTTGACATATTCTAAAACTAATTTTTTTCCGAACTCGAAAGCCATTTGTGCTTCTCTCTTTGCTACAAGAGAACTCTTTACAGTTATGGTATTATACACATCTCGAACCTTGTCCGCTACCGATTCGTTTTTACTTTCCTTATCAATCATCATGAGTGTAGTTCTGATTAAAGAGTTAAAACCGTTTATAATCAATAGAACCCGTGATTCTACATGAAAAGAGACTTCTTTTGAGAACTGATTCAAAGTGAAAAGCTCGCCTATTTGCTGTTGTGAAGCAAACACTCCTGTATTGACAGATTCCGTATAAATAGAAACTAACTCCTCTTTGAATTTTGAATAGTCATCTCCTTTGTAGGGAAAGTCTGTCCAATCTTCTCCTCGAATAACCATGCCAATAGTTTTCTTCCTGCTCTCAAAAAGAAATTTTTTGAACTTCGCTTTAAGTTCAACCTCTGTCTTTGATTTGAAATCCTTTCCTTCATCAACAGGAGGTGTATCAGATTTTGAAGGAGTAACAGGGGCAGGGGCATTCAAGAGTGCTGTAATAGGAACATACCCTCCAGGGACAAACCATTCATCTCCCCAAGGAACTTCTTTCATGCCGAGTTGTAGTCTCCTATTGATGTGATTGACAGGCCATCCCATAGTAGCCATCTTCTGAGCAGTAGTAATTTTATCTGAGAAGTTAGCCTGAAGAGGACCTACATTTGCAAGGTCAAACTCTGCCCATATTCTCCCTTTCCCTCTCCTTACTCCCATCTTCGAGAAAAAATTAGTCCATAAAAATTCCTCGAAGTAAGTAATCTTTGGCATCAAACATTCTTCCCAGAATGCTTTGTGAGCCGCTTTGATACCTTCATAGCTTTTGATATTAGTATAAGTTCCCATTACAACTTCATTCACTTTATAAGCGGCAAGAATTTCTCTCCTTGTCATATTTCTGCCATCAATAAAGTCCATATCTTTCTGAGAAATCTTTGCTTCAGTAAACTTACCATCCCCTTCAACGATAGCTATCTTGTGAGCTTTAGGAGCTCCTTGATGCCTTTCTTCAAACTGCTCGACAAGTCTTGAAAACTGCTCGTCTGTTAATTCACCAGGTACAGAAATGAATCCTCCAATCTTCGCACCATTATCAAAAAACACTTTATTGTAAATAGACGAGGAATAATCAGTATCGATGCTCAATCTTGCCGCTTCAATAGGGGATATTCCCCTAATGTCATCATAAGGATTGAAGTCTTTGAAATGAAGAATTTGATGAGGATAAAATGTGAATTTAGTGTTTGCCCTGTATGTCCAAAAATCAATAAGACCTGTTTCTTTATTGAGAGAGGGAGTAAACCTCATTGGATCAAAACACCAGATAGCTTGAGGAATCTGAGCGATATTCTCTCTGTCAAGAATCCATATAGCTTCTCCTCTTAATCCCACATAAGTGAAAGTAGCTTGAATCAATGTTTTGAGAATCATCAGAGGATTTGGTTTCATCATCACTTCATACAGAGGACCTTCTTCTATTTTGCCAGGCTCTAAATCCCCTGCGTCTTTCTTTAATAGAAAAGGAACTCTGCTCAAATTGCTTGTGATTGCATTCAAAGCGGCATAAACCCAAACGCTCTGACTGTAAGGAGAAGTGACTTTCGTTCCTTGAGAAGCAAGGATTGACCTCATTGACCGAAAAAGAACTTGGTCTCCTATAAGAGGACCTATTCCTTTCTCTACCACCCCGAGATTACTTGCTGCTCTATTTACCATTTCAAATAGTTTCATCCTAAGAACCTCACTTTTACGCCAGCACCTTTTTTCATTGCCGTATAAATAGCATATCTTTCCGCGTCCATCAAGTGATTCATATATTCAACGACCTCATCCAGAACATCACCATTTTTGTTCTTCCGCCAACTGTAAGTCCTTTTCTCTTTAATCAAGTTGTCACTCGACTTCAGGATATGAATGTTATATTTCTTCACCCAATCAATTCCTGCTGTGACAGGTTTAAGAGCTTCTTTAATAAGAAAGCCTGCTCTCCTTATTTCTTCTATCCTATCAGGTTCTGCAGGGTCAGCATAAATTATTTCTTTCCTTCTCCTATCAGCAGGGATAATATCGCACAATCTCACAATCAAATCCGAGTTCGTCATCTTCTTATCGTAGATGAGCTCCTCTTCCCAAATATTAGGTTTCTTTGCATATACTCGAAGCAAAGCAGTTTCAGCATTAAATCCAAAGTCAAGACCGTAGAAAACTGTGTCAACTGTGTCCCTTCCGGGAAGCCAATCGCAAGTCGCCCAGTTAGTGTAGATGATATTTTCAAGTCTTCCCCAATTACCAAGAGTATAGATATTATAGTAAGACATATCCTGATACTGAAGATTCTCCAAGTCTTTAACATAATAGTCAGGGAGAAAAGGATTATCTTTATAGGAACTAACAATTTCATCAACATCAAATACAGGATCGTCAACAAGTTTCTTTTTAATCCAATGAAACTCATCGATAGGATTGAACGAGAGATACATCTGATTCAGCTTACCATCTCTGCTTTTCGCCCTCATACAGAGTTTGATATCCATGAAATCATCGTATGTCAGTTCCGTTGCTTCTTCAATCCAAACGATATTCCAATCACTTGATTTAAGCTTGCTCGATTCATCTACAGAACCGAAGTGAATCAACGAGCTATTATAATACCAATTCAAATGAACTTTCTCAACAGTTATCCTATCCATCAGTCCGTATTCTTCAGCCATCGTTTTCATTACTTCAAGAGTAGAAACCCTCAACGATGGCAAAGACTTCCTAAGAATAAGAATCCTCTTTCTGTCTTCTGTAAAAAATCGATGAAGAATCAACTGGGCTATGCTATACGATTTGCTTGAGCCTCGACCGCCGCGGTTAACAAGTATCTGTTTTTTAGAGTCTCTATTCCTCTCAAAAACACTCGTAACAAGGACTTCAATATTCTTGTCTTCAGGTTCGCTATCAAAACCAGGACCTTGCTCATCAGCGAGCATTTCCTCAGCTATGGTTTCACGACTCTTGCGACCCATCACTAACCGCCTTCTTGAAATCTATGACATTTTTAGATTCTGACGCCTTCACCCCTTTAGCATCAGCTTTCTTAACCTTCTTAACATCATCATCCGTAGCCTTTTTGAACTTGATATTTACTCCGCCTTTCTTCTGAGAGCCTTGAGCTTGTTCAATATATCCCCTGTTCTTCCCAAGACATTTGAGAGCGAAGATTGTTGCCGTAGTATCTCCCTTACGAATCTTCTTCATAAGCTCGCCTTCCATTTCATCAAGCATCAACTCTCGAAACTCGTCAAATTCCTGCTTCAATGTCTTATATTTAGCGAATATCTGCTTGACAAAGTACACGGAAAGCTTCAGTTGTCGAGCTACAGTTGTAATCAAGCCGTGCGAGTTTCGCACAGCTTCCTCAACTTCAGCATAAGTAATCTTCCCGAAAACTTTCTTAGTTGCAGGCACTCTATAATTAGATGCCCTCTCCCATGGAGCAAGAGTCAAAGGTCCTATCTCATTACCAGGACCGTAAAGACGATTCGTTAATTCTTGAACCGTTTCTGTTCCTTCCCCTTCAGCTTTAACAGTTTCTTTCGCTAACACCTTTGAAGCCTCTTCGTCAATTACTTTCTTGCTTCGACGGGGAGGAACTTTGACATCTTCAGGCTCTTTCGCTTTCTTTTTTCTCTTTATAATTTCCATAACCTCATCCTATTTCAATGTTAAAAACTGAGACCTGGTTAAAAGCTCTTTAATAAATGCTCCAAAAGTAGCATCGTCAGTATAATTCTCTAATAGACTTGTCCAGGGGTCTCCTGCTGAACTTGCTGAGTTCATAGCTTTTCCCATAGTTGAAGGTTTATTATGAGCAGCGGCAAGAGCCTCCCATACAGCAATGGCACATGATTCAGCAGTGACAACATCTCCCGCAGAAGTGATTGTGGCACTGAGATATGAGTCTCCTCTCAAAGAACCGCTTGCAGTGCCTGTCCCTATCAAAGAAGATATACACCAGGCAATAGCCTTCAGCAAAATATCTTCAGCAATAGATCCTTCTCCTTCTAACTCAGCTCCCAAATTTGCAGGAAATCTTAGGTCTGGAGTCAATACTCCCACTCCTGTCAAACTCCCCAGCAAATATACCATTCCAACCAATGCTCCTGTTACATCACCATCACCTGTTAATGTAGCTCCTAACTTTATTGGTGCCTGTAGTGTCCCATCCAAATCACCTTCGCCTGTAAGAGTTGCTTTGCTCCAGGCAAGAATCTTCAACATCAAGTCAGGTATTGTTCCGGCGCCTGTTAGAACAATATGGTCACTGATTTTGTATGTTATGACTCCCTTCATTGAAGATGAATTTGATATTTCACCAAGAGAGGTCAGACTTGCTTGATTGACAACAAAATGGTCAGCTATGTGAATGAATGGAATTGTATTGATTGTGCCAAACCCAAGTATGTTTGAACCTGTGCTCATATTCATTCCGCCAGCAAGAGTGGCGGCAGATATAAGGCCTGCTCCAATCACTTGATAGCGAGAACTCATTCCGCCAGCTTTCACATTCGGATACCAAGCTCCGAAGGATGGTGAATAGCCGGAAGGGATTGCATCACCTTTATAGAGTGTAGCCTCGCCCATGTAACGGTTTAGCTTGGAAGAAATAGTACCACCAAGCAAAGACCTTGCAGCCAGCCCAACGGAACCCGTAAAATTTGAGGGAACACCAATGACACTGGTCGATGCTCCGCTCAATATTCTCAATCCATTGCAAGCTAAGAATGATTTATTCTGTAAAAGCATCTAATTCCTCATTGTTCCGTCAACCGTACAAGTCACGACAGGAGGCCAAGTATAAACTGGACTCCATGGGCTCGGATAAGGACTCACTGGATATGCTGGATTCACCGGATACCCTGGATACACTGGGTTCATAGGAACAACCACAGGCTGCATCCTTGCCTCCATCAATTCCTTCTCCAGTCTCTCCACCTTCTCTTCCAACAGCTTTATGATTTTATCTTTGTCATTCATAATCTCACCCCCATGCCAAATCTATATTTCCCATCCACTGTGTGCCAGCGACTGAGATTGCTCCATCAAATAGCAAGTATCCCAGGCAAGCCCCGTCATAAATTCTTGGCAGGCTCGGAAGCTGGCTCATAAAATCCCTCTCTGCTGCAATGAACCCGTAAGGCAAGGGAATTGAAGCAAGAGGTTTACAGACCACTATACAGACTGAACCAGCAGCAGCACTCACTCCTGAAAAGGTCACATTCTCTACTCTCTGCACTCCTGCGTCACCTGCTGCCAAGGGCAGGAACGGGCCAATGTTTCCAGCAGCCACTCCGCTGTGAAGTATGTGACTTGCGATACTTGATGCTGTATTGGAAACTGTAGCTCCAAGCTGTGAAGCCTCTGCAACAACCTCAAGCTGGTCAATAACAAAATCACCAGCACTCCACGTAATTGTTGTTCCATCAGAAGCGGTCAATCCTATGTAAGTGTATGCACAGGTCGCCAGGACAGGGGTTCCTGTCTTAGAAGTATAATTGAGCTGCGAGCATTCTATATACTGCCATCCTACACCATTCAAAGTCTGCCCAAGCAATCCAGTTGCAAGTGCCGTATTAACAAAGTCCCATCTGAAATAATTAGATGCGTCAGAACCAAATCTAACAGTCAGGGAGACTGCGGCTGCCAGTTTTGCAAATGCTGTCGTTGAAGCACAATAGAACCAGAAGCCCAGTTTCTTTCCCGTAAAATCAACGCTTGTGGTTGTTTTGCTGGTGTATGTCAAAGCTGTCGTCACGCTGTCTTTTGTTAAGTTCAGTGCCCCTACTCCAGATTTGAAATTTGTAGTGTTGACACTTGTTGTCATATTCGCCGAGTCTGTCCAGTTAGTTGTCACGTCACAAGAATCAACCACCGTGTAGGTTGGCCAGCCTGTCGTGTTGCGGTATTCGCATTGTACATTCTGAGCACCTGTTGTAGGTAGAGTGTCAAAGGAAGTTGACATGAAAAATCTTAATCCAGCTCCATCAGTATATCGTGGGAATAAAGGAACAAGACTAACATCAGAAATGTCTGTTGCAATGTTATTATTGGTCGGAGTAAAGGCCAAAGTTCCACCTGTTATTGAGGGAGTCAATGTTTGTGTATAAGTGCCGTCAGCAGTTCTTGCAGTTCCAGTTGCTCCACCCAAAGATGGAGTGATGGTTCCTGCTCCTGCTGAACCAGACATAGTAAATTTTAGACTGTATGGAACTCCAGCAAGAATGTCAAGACTTGCCTGTGATAACGTTGCCACATCTGCCGCTTGAGTTCTATGAATCTTATTGGTTGCTGCGTATGCCCAGTTTGAACCACAAGTCCAGCCCGTAGCATCGCCTGTGGAGAAGTTGCCATTCCTCAATCTCGTAGAATGTTGCAGAACTTGTTTTGATGCAAGACTTGTCTTAACACATGGATACACGCCGATAATATCCACTATCTCAAGAACGGACGGAGATCCAAGTAGAGCGTTATTAAAACAAGCCATATTGATTAGATGCTTTGTTTCGCCGCCTGCTGGAGTCGGGCCAAGATACGTTGCACATTCTGTTTCAGAGGTGTAAGGCATAAAATCTGCTGACTTGCATAACCACACAAGGTCAACTACAGAAGCCGTTGCGTCCGTCGTAGTAAAGGCGAGTAGAGCATTAGTTGTACCCATGATAATGTCTTCACGATATAATGTGGACGCTGTTGTCCGTGAAGTTCCATTAGTGCCGCCGAGTGAGGGCATGACTGCTCCTGCACCAGCACCCTTTGTCCATATCAAAGTGTATTTCTCTCCAGGAACGCATTTAACCGTGATAGACAAAACAGATCCGTCATTTGCTGTACCGTGCGACATATTATGGTTAACAGCAGAATATGTCCATGTGCCACCTACGTTCCAGGGGGCAGCTGTCGCCATGAAGTCACCGTTCTGAACCATGTTGCCGTGCATATATTGAATGGGGACTCCTGGGAAGCCTGCAAGGTCGTACCATCTGCCAGCAACGACTGTTCCTATGTTGGAAGCATTCTTTATATAGTCAGCTCTCCAGAACTTTCCACTCACAGTCACTTTATTTACAAAATCATCCATTGATGTAAAGCCCATTGTCTTACCTCCAAATTGTTGTCAATTCTCCAAATATAGGAATTCCTGATGCACTTCCAGCAGGGCAGCAGAGTAGATTTAAGTATGCTCCGTCGTAAATCTTCGGCAATGATGGAAGATCAATTACAAAATCTGTTTCCGAAACACACTGAATGTCGATATGAGCAATCGTTGCCAAAGGCTTAACAAGCACTAGAGCAGCCAATCCTCCATTAGAACTGAGAAAGGATATGCTCTGCACACTTCTTATTCCCCTGTCACCTGCTTGAAGCTGTATGAATGGTCCTCTCAGAGCTGCACTTATTCCACAATTCACTATCGTTGAAATATATGTAGATGTGTTTGTAGTTGCCCATTCACTCACCTGTCCTGATGTTCCTGCCTGATTCGTATAATTTATTTGAAACTGAGCACCGCCAGCGTAAGGGTTGGTAGCTACAAGAAAAGCCTTGACACCTTCTCCATCAGCGTATCGAGGAAGGGAATACAAAGTATTGTCAAATACTTGTGCGTCTGTATTGTCCATATCTACGAGAGGATAAAACATTAAATAATCGCAAAGTATGAATGGTGCAGGAACGACATTTGTGCTTACACAGCCTACCATAAATTTATGTAAGAATTTGAAGCCATCTGTCGTGATAGGACTACCATGATATATCCCATATGAACCATTGAACCGAGTTGCCTCAAGTTCATTGCCAACTTTGTAGTTAGGTCGAGGAGTTCCTGGTGCAGAAGAAAGGTCAAACCAGATGTTCGCTGTTGTAGCAATAGCTGGGACTTTCCTGAAAACAGTAGACCAATTCTTTCCGCCATCATAAGCCTGGTTAATTAATTCCTTGATGCTTTTGAATCCTGGCATCTATGACTCCGTTACCTGTAATGCTCCAATAGAGAATTGTGGTTGGATATTCAGCGATACAACCAAATCTGCTGTTATGGCACCAATATAATATATCTGCCCTGCTCCACCAGTATCCAACTCTCCAATGCTGACAAACTTAATTGTGCAGCCCGACGCACCACATATCGGGAATTGTATCAAAGCAGCGTTGGCAAAGCTGACGCCATTATCAGTCCAGCCAGTTGCCTTTGTTATTGGCCTCCTTGTATAGGAAGTATAATTTGCTTCTGAGGCTGTCTGATTTCCTGTAACTGTCGGGTCTGCTGTATGCAACGCAACATACAAAGTCGGATTGGCGTTTCTATATGTAGGGTCTATCCCTTTAAGGATGCACTTCAAAACATCATTCGATGTTGTGTTTCCTTTTCCCATGGTATTATCCTCTATTCTGAGCTTCTTCTACTGCTTCAGCATTGCCAACGCCTGTGCAAACAGCTTCCATATCAAGAATTATTGTTCCTTTGTGCTTGCAAGGCCTCAGCACTTCACCATTTGCCAACACAATGATAGACATTCCGCATTCTTTACAAATATATTTTGCTCCCATAGTCTATGTCTCCGTTACGATTAATGCGTGGGCTGAAAACTGCGGTTGAATACCTTCAGATATAGTTCTTGGCGAGCCAAGAGAGCCAGCATACAGAACTCTTCCTGCACCTGTTAGGTCAGTGCCAATAGCAACAAAGCCGATGGAATTTGAGCCACCATTACATTCAGTGAATGAGATTAAAGCGTTGTTGTCTGTCGAGCCGGAAGCAGGGGTCTTCCATCCTGTACCTGAATTGTCTCTTGGAACAGCAATTCTTGAGTATGCTCCATAGTCCGCTTCCCCTGTCTCCTGAGAGCCACCGGTGCCAGGATTCGTTTTGTGCAGGCTCACATACAGATTTGCAAGAGGCCCTACAGAAGCATTCATTGCCAGGTTTGCAAAGAGCGTTGCATTAAAAATCAATGCCAATAAACTGTTGCAGGTGTTTATCGATTTTGCCATGTCTTATTCCTCCTATGAATAAATTAAAATTAACCTTTCAGACCATTTGTAAAGAAACAAAGCTGCCCCACCAGCCCAAGTCTTTGTAACGTCCACTCCATCAAAAACGGCTTTGTATATTCTCCACACAGGCTCATCTTCTTCAGAACCAAAAGCAGACTCTCCAACATAAACAGTGTTAAGAGCAGAAGTATCATCAACAAGCCTTTGATAAATAATTTCTCCTCCCTCAACAAGAACATTAGCAAAAGAAACGTCAATGATTTCGTTAGGATTGACAACCACATTAATATTATCCATACCAACAACAATATTAATAGGCTCTACTGACGAAACAACAACGTCAATCCGCTCGACCGCAGAAACAGCAACAGTAATATCTTCTACTGAAACATTTATATCCGTCATGCGACAGCCCTCAGAGGCAAAGAAACAGTGAACTTAGCGGTCAGAATTGTCATGACCTTAGCAGGAACGTCATTCGTCTTCGCCCTGATTTCATAATCATACATTCCTGCAGCAATTTGAGTCTGAACAGCAGCAAGTGAAACAGTGGTAATGCCGTGAGTAGGATCAGTATGGACAGAAACATCAGAAGAAATGAGAACGGTAGAACCTTTGACAGTGAAGTAAACAGTCCATCCAGTGATATTGATGACATTCCCTGCGGAATCAGTGAATGTACAAAGATAATCCTTAGAATCTCCCGCCTTGCAAGTCAAATCCTTCAATGCCATGTCTTATTCCCCCTGAGTTTGTCCGAAAGTTTGTTGATAAGCTGTTGATAAGCTGCTCTTTCCTTGATAAACCGCAGATTGTTCGCTTTGATAATAAGAATCGAGATAAAGCCAGTAACTACCGTTCCTAAAAGAAATCCGTAGATGAACAAACGCATTAAACCCTCCTCGTGGAACGACTTTCCAGACTAATAACACATCCTAAGGACAATGCACAACCAAAAAAATCAAGCAGAGAATAGCAAGCAATAGCGAGTGATAAGAGGAAACAACAACCATTCAATGATTTATAAGAAGGAATCAAGTGTAGACAAGCACTATATAGAGAGAATAACAAACCGTCAGCTTTGACAGTAAGAGAGTAATAGACAAACCGTAACTCAGCAGAGAGAAGGAAAGAGACAAACCGTTTCTTCTTTGACAGTAAGAGAGCTTCATTAAGTATTATTATGGTAAGTGATACTTTACAAAGTATATATAGTTCAAAATGGGGCATAAAGTAGAGAGAGGGGGTTCATACATAATTTTTTCCCCATTTCTGTTCTCGATACGGGGGGTAGGCGGGAGACGCCCTGCCACAGCGGGTTTCCAGCTCGTATGAGGCGGAGAGCCTCTGGTAGTGCGGGTTTGCGGGTGCATACGATTCGGTGCTACTTGCTACGGATAACGTGCTAAGGCTGAAAGCCTCTGGTAGTGCGGGTTTGCGGGCGGCTGTAGATGCCCTATTCATGCGGTTCTTGGCGTGGCACGATTATTTTTTTCGTGTCTCACATACATAAAAAAAGGGCAGGGCGGAGACGCCCTACCCTTGCGGGTTTGCGGTTGTTACGCTTTGCGTGTTACGTAGGTCGTAACAGTTCCCTTGTCGTCTGAAACCCGCTCTGTTATTGTGTTGTAGCCTTTTCTTGCATGTGCCACACCGTCATCAGTTTTCGAAGCATTAACAAAACCATTAACACGGCTTGCACTTTTTTCTTTCCCTGAAAAAATTTGATTTAATTTTTCCAATTCGTCAAAGCTCATAGGCTGTGCCAGTGTAACCGCGAGTAACATCTGATTACCTGATGAGAATGTTTTTTTCAGGTCTTTCTGAATTGTTTTGATTGTTTTTTCGTCGAATGAATGTTTCCCGTTTACATCTGTCTTATAAAGTGAATTTACATCTACCTTATAAGGTGTTATGTCGGAAATGTTTCTTGCCTTGTTTTTTCCTGCCGTGTCAATTCTTTTTTCCATAATTGCTTTTTCCATTTTTTTTCTCCTTTACTCTATAGCATACCTTTTCGGCATGGTAACCATGCCGTTTGAAAAGGTTATGTTTTTTTGTGTTTTCATATTTTTTTATTTTATCTTACAGAGTATATATCAGCTTGTCAATAGGTTATTTTTAATTATTTTTTCCCTATAATTTCATATAGTTACACAGTTTTCTGGTGATTGTAGATTAAAATTTCCAGTAATTGCAGATAATTTTTAATCTCTGAAGATGCCCATGAATAGGGCGTTTCCGCCTGACAGCGGGAGACGCCCTGCCACAGCGGGTTTCCAGATCATACAGGTCGAAGACGCCCACTGCGACAGGGTTTCCCGATTTGTTGTATGATGCAACTATTAGTTATTGAAACATCGTCTATTACGCTTCACATCATACGCTTCACATCATACGCTTCACATTACAATTTTTTTTTTTTTT
>Ga0209777_10001556_pt1 | contig 32603 bp, 29 predicted proteins | sample FrelakmetHBP12HB_FD_187147 | JGI IMG/M metagenome (GOLD analysis project Ga0209777, IMG submission 187147) | Freshwater lake sediment microbial communities from the University of Notre Dame, USA, for methane emissions studies -HBP12 HB (SPAdes)... | ecosystem: Environmental > Aquatic >... | reverse complement strand
ACCGTCGCCCGGGGCGAGATATGGCTGAACGCCGGCCTGATGAGCCTGGTCTGCGATGAACTCCTCCGGGAAAGCGATAAAAAGCACCTGCTCAAAGCTCCCACCAGCAATCAATTGGCCAAAATGAAAACCATTTCACGTCGGGAAATGGAGGTCATGGCACTCGTCAGCGAAACCATGACCAATGAAGAAATTGCCCAAAAACTTTTCCTGAGCGCCAAGACCGTCAAGACGCATATCCGCAACATCTTCGAAAAAACAGACATCCACAACCGCGTCGAGGCGGCCTTTCTCTACATCCGCTACAAGCAGTCGCTCGGAAGCTGATGATTGACCTGCTTTTGTATGCGCGTCATACCCTAATGTTGCATTAGTTGTTTTCTATGTCTTCTCTTGAAAAAAGGATTGAAAAAATATTATTCGGCACTTAAAAATATTTTAACGTAATAGTCCCACAATTTCTTCCAAGCTCCCTACATGATCTGCAATAACCGTTTGAAAGGTGCAGTGCCCGATTTGAGCCAGAGGTAACGTAGTATGCTACCGATTGGCTCTAACGAGTTGTTAGGAATCCTTTCTCATACTTTTGAAAGCAACGGCGCCAAACCACCCCAGATAGCATCTGTGTTCTGCTGTATAAGTTGAATAGTGTTTGCTGGCAAAACCCCATGGTCAAAGGCCATTTGTAAAGAATACGCCATCTTTTCCAGGGGGCTGTTCCAATATCCGAATTGCATCAGACCTGCACCGTAAGCAAGCAAGAAATCATTAACCCCCAGTCTTTCCCATTGAACAACATGAACCAACTCGTGAAAATAAAGGCTTTCTGTTTGGTGGAGATGACTGACAAAGAATGTGTCCTTATATGTGATGCCGGCCATTTGCATGTCCTCCATTTGCTTGAATTCCGGTAATCCCATTCGACTAAGGGGAGGGAAAGGTACCTTTCCCGTCACAACTACGACTTTTGCTCTCCCAAGCAAATCAAGCGGAAAAACCTTTCCCAACCGAGGGAAAGTGAGACCGGCTATAAAAACAGCATTGGACTTATACTCTTCTAAGGTCTTATTGATCCATTCCACAACGGCAGGCAAAATAGACCGGAATCTGCGTATGAGGTCAAGCTCGTTCATCTTATTCTCCTAACGCAGAGTTCACTGGGAGTGTATGCGATCCGGTGGAACGAAGGATTAGCTATTCCTAATTGTCAACATAGATGGCGTTTAGCCAAAGGGGAACCGTCCACTTAGAACACTCATAGAAGCGTAGCATGATGTTTTTCGCACTAAGAATAGCCTTCTTGGCCATCGCTATATTTGCATTGTTGTATAAATCTGGGCATTCCGGGCAATAATGAACAAGTGCGTTACGAAAATTTTTCACTTCGCGGAAGGTCTTCCAAACACTATCACACTTGTCAAAATTATTACCGGTGATGATTTTTGTCCATTCCGATACTTTTGTCTCCAGACTCAAGAGTTTCTGCCGCGTTATTACATTCCCATTTTGCACATATCGCTCTTGTTCTTGTAGATAATCGAGAATTGTTTGATCTTGGTTTGTGGAATTTTGGATATAATAAGCAGATGCTTTGTTCATGAATGCTTCGATAGCTGTCACGGCGAAGAGGACAGTGGTTCGTACTTCGCGCCAAAGCGGGAATGGACCGGCATTTCCATCGTATTTACGCGCCTCTTTTAAATGTAAAACAGCTTCCTTTATGATCTCTTGTGGAAGATCAACAATGATCGCATCCATGAAATGGCACCTCATAGAACCATGGTGGTTCTTATTGAATAGTTAACAATTAATATCTTAACTTCGCTTTTTCCGATAAATAGAGCTTCATAATAGCACTATTCATTTTTTTTAAAAGAGGAAAATGCATAGCCTCATTGATTGCGGATTGAAACATACATGACAGTATCCTGTCACAAAGGAGAATGAAAATAGCCTTGTTGACACCTTTTATTGTGAGTGTAATAATATCAATATATTAGACTTCTATTTTCAGAGGAAAGGTTGTATTGACTGTCTGAATTGGAAAAACAACATTACAAGAAGAAATACTTATTGCTGAATTGGGTTATAAAGCTTACTTGTTCATAACCGTGATTGGTCTATCAATTTTAAAATGGCATCCGCAGCAGGTTGCACAAGCGCCTGCACCTTAGGCGAAAGGGTTCGTTTAAAATCAAAATCATAGCCACGTATGGAGACCATATGCGCTTGAGGTTCACTCTGATACATAGTCTTGAGAAATGCCAAAAGCGCGGAAGGCGTCACGTGATGAGTAAATGAAGAAGAAATATATTGCGCTGAAACCGTCGAACAGTTAAGATCTTCCATATCAGAACCAACATGAGCATCAACAAAAATTATTCTATTATAGCCCGCGAGCAGTTCCATAATTTCCGGCACAAGCTGGAGTAGAAAAATTGAATCATTTTCACTACCCAGTTCATCCATGCCGGTATCACTTTCTTCCAGCAGTTTCTGCCCCAATTGCCGGCGCAACTCGTTTATTACAACAAAGGCGACACCATCGTCCGCGCGGTATATATTGCCATAGCCAATAATAATTGTTTTGGAACTCATTTTTATTTTCCAGAAAAAAAACAGACGGATAAGCATCACACTTATCCGTCTGAAAAATTATGTGTACCTATTATTAACGGCTGATGCGGTCAAGAACGGTGCCATCAGCAGCGATCAATGTAACTTCCAGCGGCATTTTGCCTACGGCATGCGTGGAACAAGACAAACAGGGATCATAGCAGCGAATAGCCGCCTCCACTCTGTTCAACATTCCTTCAGTCAGCTTTGTGCCGTCAACATAAGCCTTGGCCACAGCTCCGGCCGCTGTATGCATGGCCCAATTGTTGTTGCCTGTAGCCACAATGAGATTAACTCTGGTCAAAATACCATTTTCATCTGTGCCGTAGTCATGGAAAAGAGTTCCGCGAGGCGCTTCAACAACACCCACACCCTGACTGGGGACATCTGAAAGCGGCGGATAGTTGCGAACATTGGTGGACATGATATCCGGATCATCCAGCAACTGACCAATTCGTTCCACACCATAAAGAGCTTCAATCATCCGTGCGTAGTGATAATACAGAGAACCTTCTATGGGTTTGCCGCCATTGATTTGCCTGAACAGTTTGAACTCTTCCTGAGCCAGTGGCGTACCGATTTTATCGATGACATTCAGTCTACCCAAAGGACCAACGCGATAGAAGCCCTGGGGAAAGCCCATCTTACGCAAGTAAGGATGCTTCAAAAATGACCACGGCTCAACGTGCTCGGCAATGAAAGACAGATAGTACTCCGGTTTAAACTGAGCCAGAAAATTTCCTTGCGCGCCTTTCACGCGAATTTCACCATCGTACAGTTGCAGGCCTCCCTCCGCATCCACCAGCCCCATATAACTGGAGGGGAAAGAAGCAAAAGTTGAGGCAGTTTCTTTATTGGCTTCGAGCCAGCCTTTAGCAATGCTTATAGCCTCTTGAGCTATTGCGGTCATTGCCTTCAGCTCCGATGCCATGACTTTACGATCTTCTTCAGTCAACGGAGCATTGACTCCACCGGCAACAGCAAAATTAGCATGAACGCGTTTTCCACCCAGCTTCTCTATTATCTGCTGACCATAGCGGCGCATGTTAACGGCTTTCAGCGCCAGTTTTGGATTTTCTTTTATTATCCGGAAAACATTGCGCGTTGCGGGATCAGAATCAAAGCCGAAGAGCAGATCAGGCGCCGCCAGATGGAAAAAATGCATACCGTGTGATTGAACTGTCTGTCCCATGTGCATCAATTCGCGCAATAGCTTGGCGGTGCGCGTAGGCTCTACACGCGAAACAGCATCACATGCCTTGGATGCCGCCAGGTGATGGCTGATCGGGCAGATTCCGCATATACGCTGCGTAATTTGCGGCATTTCATAATACGGACGGCCTTCGCAGAATTTTTCCAGACCACGGAATTCGTCTACGTGGAAAAAAGTCTGTTCCACCACACCTTGATCATCCAGATGTATTGTTACGCGTCCATGACCTTCAATACGTGTCACTGGTTCAATAGTTATCTTCCGACCCATAAATCCTCTCCTCTAATCGTATGTAAATAATTCGGGCGGCAAAATTACCGGCGTACGTCCCGCAAGCAATTCAGTTAACGCATAAAAAAATGCATCCGCTCTCGGCGGGCAACCCGGAATGAACAGATCAACCTTAACGACCTTATCTACTCCAACAACCGTATCCAAAGGCTTTCCCAGCTCATCTGAATCCGGAATAACTCCATCAACCGTGCTTTCCGTTTCCAGGTATGCGCGCTTTAAGGCTGCATCGGTACCCACCAGATTGCGCATGGCCGGAACGCCGCCGAATGTTGCGCAGTCGCCAACTGCGATGAGGATATCGCAGCGTTCGCGCATTTGCTTGGCAACTTCGATATTGTGAGTGTTACATATAGCTCCTTCCAGAATACCCACAGTTACGCCTTCTTTGGGCGGATGCTTAAGATCTGTAATCGGGCTTGATGTAAATTCAACCAATTCCGACAGCGCTACAATACGATCATCAATATCCAGAAATGACATATGACATCCTGCGCAGCCTGCTAACCAGTCTGTCGCTACCTTGACTTTGACTTTTGCCATCCAGGGTCTCCTTTCATTTAAGTGACTTCATCACTTCGGTTGAAACTTTATCTATAGATACGGCAATATTCTTGCCCAGTTCTGCTGATAATAATTGCAATGCTTCCCAATCCGGTTTAGCCTCGCCTAAAGGTTCCACTGCTTTATTGATATTCTGTATTCTTCCTTCGATATTGGTCAGACTGCTGTTTTGCTCCGACCAGATTGCCGCAGGCAACACCAGATCCGCCCTTTCCGTGAGAGGCGATAAGTAACTTGCCTGCGCCACAATAAACGCATTTTTAGGAATTCCCTTGAATAAATCATCGCCCTCGTAATTTTGCTCACCCATCAAGACATATAAAATTTTGAGACCGGCCGGATCATAACCGTTATTTAATCCTAACGCTGCCGCCGCTTTCGTGTTGACGCCTGAATCAACTATTATGTAGTTTGCTTTCTCTTTAAGTTTCTTGATCTGGGCTATTGCAGTTTTAGTAATACCGGCGCCATAGAGAATAAAAGGATTATTGGCTCTCTTGGCAACCTCAATAGCTTTGTTTATATCAGCCATATCGATGTTCATGAAGGCAAACGGGGCCAAACCATTTTTCTTATCATCAACCACAATCAGTCTTGCACCTTTGTCTACAGCCCGTTTGATGATGAAAGAAGCAACCGGCTGATCGTTTAAAGGATCGCACCCGACAACAAAAATAACATCGCTTTTGGCAATATCTTCCAGCGTGCCCTGAACTTTGTCGAAAATCCTGGGGGCGACTGTATTGGTCAGGCCGATATTGGAGATTTTCAATTTCTCATTGAATAATTTTTTAATTAAATACAGGGCCTCGTTAGAAGAATAACTGCCCGCAAGCACGCCTATTTCCGAAGCCTTGACTGTGTTAATCTGTTTAGCCAGAGTCTGGATTGCTTCTTCCCAGTTTATTTCTTTGAACTTTCCTTTAGTTCGTAAAAGAGGAGCGGTAAGTCTCTGACGGCTATCATATAAGGGTTCAAAACGGCCCATTTTGCAGAGCAGTCCTTTATTGACCGGAGCATCCCAATCACCCAAAACACACAGAACATTTCCGCCGCGTGTTACAACTTCCGTACCGCAGCCGATGCCGCACTGATTGCAGGTGCTTTTTACTTTTGTAGTCAGGCTGTCTTTGCCCATAAAAGCGCTTCTTTTGTAAAATAGAGCTCCCGTCGGACAAACTTGAGTACAGGTGCCGCAGGAAATACAGGAAGATTCACCAAGCGAAATATTAGCATCTGCTCGAACCATACTCTCACTTCCGCGCTGTCCTAAACCCAGGGTGTGATTGGCCACAAGCTCATCGCATGCGCGAATGCATCTTCCGCAAAGAACACACCGGTTGTGTTCCATCAGGTAGTATTTATGTGTGGCATCCAGTGGAAAAGCTTTCGTATAAGTGGAGAATACCCAGTGATCTACATGATAACGGTAGCCGAGATCCTGCAACTCGCAACTTCCGCTCATCTCACAATATGGACAAAAATGATTTCTTTCCGAAAAGATCATATCAAGAACCAGCTTGCGAGCATCAACAACCATTTTTGAATCTGTCTGTATTTCCATCCCATCGGTTACAGGAAATGTACATGATGTCTGCAAAGCACGCTGCCCTTTTATTTCTACGATACACATTCGGCAAGCCCCAACCGCAGACAGCGCGGGATGGTCACAAAGCGTGGGGATATCAATGCCCGCTTCCCTTGCGGCCTGCAGAACAGTAATTCCCGCCTTTGTGCTGATTTTCTGGCCATTAATAATAATATTTGCCATAGTCATCTTTTGTCTCGCCTCCTTATCATTAACCACTTTAGCTTTAATGTAATAATGACTGATCAAGTTGATGTTAATCAGGTACCTCTAGCTTGATATTATGTAGGGACATGTCTTTCTTGTCAATAAAAAAAACCATATATCAGAAGAAAACACATGCAAGTTATGAAACAGGAATTTCTCATATCCAACCACGCGCCGTTTTTTAAATAAATACTGAAATTCTTTCGTTTTCAGCGGAACTGACGCAATAGAGATTCATTGACAACTGGACACCAATATTATAGATACTTCCTTCAATCCGTTTAATTAATGATTATTACAAACTCAAAACACTAAATTTCAGGTTAAAGACAAGATTTTAATATTAAACTCTAAAAATATGATGAAGATATCATAATGATATTTGATAATATAAGCATATCCCAGGCTATCGTCCTTTTCGCGATCTACTCGTTCATGGGTTGGATTATAGAAGCGGTGTACCGGTCTATATCTCAACGCGAATTTATCAACGCAGGTTTTTTATACGGGCCGTTCATTCCCATTTACGGGTTCGGGGCTGCTTTTATCATCAGCTTGGAATTTCTGATCCATCACTGGCCACTGCCAATCAAGCTGATAGTTTACGGTATTGTTCTGACCCTAACTGAATATTTCACCGGTTTCGCATTCGAAAAAGTATTCAAATTAAAATTGTGGGACTATTCGGACAGCAGGTTTAATTTTCAGGGAAGAGTCTCTCTGCTTTTTTCACTATGCTGGACCGCCATTGCCCTGATATTCATCGCCTTCATCCATCCGGCTGTTTTGCGGTATGTGCAGTTGCAAGACGCATCATTTCTTCGCGTTATTTCCATTGTTCTCCTAATTTATGGCGCCACCGACTTTGTTTTTTCCATCGCCTCGATTACTGCGTTCAGAAGAAAAATCATCTATCTGTATTCTGAATATTTTAATCTGAGTGACGCTGAAATTGAGAAGATATTCAGTTCCTTTCGACGGCTCCGCGCCGCGTACCCCAATCTGAGAAGGTATATCGATAACAACATCAACGCTGAAATCAAAAACAAGATCAGCTCCTTTTTAAAATCCATCCCGGGCAAAATCATATCCGGCGCGGACGGACGGAAGCCTGTTGAAAGCGAATTTTACCAGATAACCAAAGATATTTACGAAAATGAAGAATTCATGAAACTCAAAGAGCATTATCATCATAATTCTTCAATTTACGACCACGTGATGGATGTTTCTTACTTCTCGTACAGGGTGTGCAAGTTTCTGAAACTTGATTACCAATCCGCTGCACGCGGCGCGCTTCTTCATGATTTTTTCCTGTATAACTGGAGAAATCATGACATTCCGGACCTTCCTGCGGAAAAATTTCACGGCATCGAACATCCGAAGATAGCTCTTGCCAATGCCAGGAAAAATTTTATTTTGAACGATATCGAAAAGGATATCGTCGTAAAGCACATGTGGCCGCTTACGCTGGTTCCTCCGAAGTATAAAGAGTCCTTCATCGTTTCTTTCGCGGATAAATATCTTGCCTCAAAAGAATTCGTAAACAAATTTAAACGGAGCAAGAATCGCCATCGCTCAAAGAAACCGCCCAAAGTCCATAAGGCAAGGAGGAAACGTAGGGAATGATTTGCATTAGCGGCAAGAAGAAAGGCGACGAAGCTGTCAGATTTTGTTTGCATCTTCGATAAAGCATTTACTTAGTGCGCCGGAATCAAGCAGAGACCACATTTTTGCCTTGACTACTTCCACTATCAATCCGTTCTTGATGACAAATATATTCTGATGAACAAGTTCATTTATTAATTCCCTGATTTCTGCTGAATCTTTCTTGGTAAGCAGGGCAAGTTTTGGCAACTGCTCTTCAATATTAACCGGAGCATGATCCATAAAATGAATTACAATAATCATGCGTGTCCACAAATTGGTTAATTCATCGAGAGCCGTGTTGGAATTTTTCAAGCGGCGGGAAAATTCCTTGAGCATGACAATGCCGACTTCTCGGCTTTCCCTCACCAGATTATTGAAAGTATTGCCGTCAATAACCGCAAGATGGCTATCTTCAAGAGCACGCGCGGTAGCGCTTCGGCGAATATCAATCAGGGCGGCCATTTCACCGAAATATTGTCCGGCCTCCATTTCGGCCAATACTTTTTTTACCTGACAGGAAACTTTCTCCAAACAAACTCGTCCGGAAAGGACGTAAAACATTTCATTCCCACTATCGCCTTCATTAAAGATGATGCTACCCCTCTCATAGGCGCGGCCGAATTTCTTAAAAAGCCTTTCATCAACTTTCATGATGTTTTTGTGTGGTTTGAGCATAGCTTTTTCCAGCAGAATAATATCGCGCCGTTGATACGACGACATAAGCTCCGCGCAAAACAAAAAAATCAAGGCGACATAAAACGCCCAGATGACTAGGATAACAATCGTTCCCAAAGAACCAAAAATTACATTGTAACGGGTATAGTTGGATACGTACCAGGTGAATAATTGCTTGGCGATTTCCATAAGCAGCGCAAAAAGCGCGCTACCGGCCAGGGCAACTACAGGACGAATTTTATCTGTGGGGATAATCCGATAAACGAAGTAAAAGAAAAATACCGTGATTAAATAAGGAACAGCATAACGCAACAGGATTCCCGACATGACGCCAAGAGAGATATTGAGACCTTCGGCTATTTCTACGGATTGCTTCACCAGCAAAGCAGCCGCATAGCTGATTACGAAACTTACGCTGCCTATAATCCATCCCGTGGGGATCATCGAGAACGCTAACAATTTTGATACAAAATAATTCCGTTTTTTCCGGGAACGAAAAATAATATTCAACGCTGTTTCCATGGAATTAAAAATCATGGACGAAAGACCTACCAGTCCCAGCACACCCGCCCAGCCCAACAAATGTTTTTTCCTTTCAATTTGCCCCAACTGAGCCAGAAGCTTTTCGGAAAAGTAAGGGTGAAATCCCCTGATGGCGTCTATTATATCTTCTGAAACATTCGGATATGAACTGAAAAAATATCCCGCAACAATAATCGTCAGGATAAAAAGAGGAATCGCCGAAAGGATTGAATAGAGGGCCATTGCCGCCGCTTGATTGACATCGCCATTGCTTTTGTAATTTTTCACAGAGTCGGCTAAAATATCCCAAATGCCGGCAGCACTCATTGTAAATGATTCGGAACGCTTCCGGATGCGGGATAATTTGCTTTTCTTCTCTTTAACCATAAAAATAATCCGATAATTTTTAATGAGACTTAATTTTTACAATCCCGCAGAATTGCGGGAGAAGTAAAAATTCTTAGTCGAATTATCCCGATACCAAAGCGTATCGGGATAAAATCAATACTCTACGCACTTGGCGTAGGATTAAATTCCAAATAGGGTTTTGGGTCTTGCCCAGGTGTAAAAGCCTTTTACGCTACACTTATACTTCTACAATTAATAAAATTTTATTGCAATGGTTTGATTACTGCGCTAATTTACTTCTATGCGCAAATTTCGTTTTTTATTTATTTCATCTCTGATCATCATATTGTTAACTGCTTGCGATAAAAAGCCCGCGGCAGATAAGGCCCGGCCTTTAGCCGCCAAACAACCCGCTTATGGAGATATACTGGTCAGAGGCGAAATCGGCGATGCCAGCAACCTGATTCCGCTTCTGGCTTCCGATTCGTCTTCGCACAGTATTGCCGGCATGGTTTACAACGGCCTGGTGAAATACGACAAGGATATGAACATTGTGGGCGATCTGGCCGAATCATGGGATATAACCGCCAAAGGTCTGGTTATTACTTTTTATTTGCGCAAAGGCGTGAAATGGCACGACAGCCAACCGTTTACCGCCGCCGATGTTCTTTATACCTATCAGGTCACCGTTGACCCGAAAACGCCCACCGCTTACGCGGAAGATTTTAAAACGGTAAAAAAAGCGGAGGCGCTTGACGATTACACTTTCCGGGTGACTTATGACAAACCTTTTGCTCCGGCCTTGATCAGTTGGGGCAGCTCAATTTTACCCCGCCACTTGATTTTCGGCAAGGACATTACCAAAAGCCCGCTGGCGCGCCATCCTATCGGCACCGGGCCTTACAAATTCAAGGAATGGGTGGCCGGACAAAAAATCGTTCTTGTTTCCAATCCCGATTATTTTGAAGGACGTCCCTATATCGATGGGCAGATAACGCGGATTATTCCCGATACCGCCACGATGTTTCTGGAATTGCGCGCTCAGAACCTCGGCATGATGGGCCTGACACCCCTGCAATACACGCGGCAGACGGAAAACAATTTGTTTAAAAATAATTTTAACAAATACCGATACCTCAGCTTTGCATACACCTATCTTGGTTACAATCTGAAAAATACACTTTTCACCGACAAGAGAGTGCGACAGGCAATTTCGTATGCCATTAATAAAGATGAAATTATCAGCGGCGTACTGCTGGGACTGGGCAAACCGGCAACCGGCCCTTACAAGCACGGCACCTGGGCTTACAACGACAATGTGAAAAAATACAATTACAACCCGCAAAAAGCCCGCGAACTGTTGCGTGAGGCAGGGTGGACGAAGTTGAATAGCGACGGCATTTTGGAAAAAGACGGCAAGCCCTTTGTTTTTGAAATCGTCACCAATCAGGGCAATGAGACACGGCAGAAATGCGCGGAAATTATTCAGCGGCAGCTCAAGGATATTGGCATCACGGTGAAAATCCGAATACTTGAATGGTCGGCATTTGTGACGAACTTTATCAATAAACGTCGTTTTGACGCGGTGATTCTCGGCTGGTCTATTCCGCTTGATCCCGATGCCTATGATGTTTGGCACTCCAGCAAAACAAAACCGGAAGAGCTGAATTTTATTTCCTACAATAATCCGGAAGCGGATAAAGTGCTGGAAAAAGGACGCAGCACCTTCGACCAGAAGGAAAGAAAAAAATATTATGATCGCTTTCAGGAAATCCTCGCGGAAGACCAACCCTATACATTTCTTTACGTTCCCGATGCCCTGATCATTACCCACAACCGTTTTCGCGGCATCCAACCAGCACCCATCGGTCTGGAATACAATTTCATCAAATGGTACGTTCCCAAAGACGAACAAAAATACACGATGACGAGATAAGAACTTTCAACTATTTCTGTATAATTATAAAAATGATAGGATATCCTGAAAATTGAAAATAAATTGTTTTGTGAAACACGACTGTTTTTATATGTTATAGATCTATGCGGAAACTTTAGAATAACGTATTCCTCCCTCGCATCATTCGGAAGGAATATGGAGCTAAGCGGTAAGTGTCTGCCCTCGTTCCGTATTATGTAAGGATTATAGGAAAGGAGTTAATTATGCCAATTTTTCGAATATCCGGGAACAGAGTACAAAAAATTAAACCAACAGGATTCTTAGGTGCGGACATAGAAAAACAGCTTCAGAAATTAATCGAAAACAATCTTAATACTATTTTTGAAATGACTTTCATTGAGACCGAGTTCTCAACAAGTCATCGTGGACGAATAGACACCTTGGCTATTGACAAGGACAAAAGACCTGTAATCATAGAATACAAAGCCGATAAATCATCAACTGTTTTATTACAAGGTCTTTATTATATGGATTGGCTTGTCGAAAATAAGGCTGAGTTTGCACAGCTTGTGAGAAATAAATTGCATAATGATGTGCCGATAAACTGGAAGAGCGGAATTAGATTGGTCTTGATTGCAAAGTCTTTCGAAATTTGGGACAAATTTGCAGTTAACAGAATAAAAGAAGAAGTGGAGCTATACGAATACACCCTCTATGAAAACAATGAAATTAAACTTGAACCAACTACTTTGCCAAAGGATTTTAGAGGCTCATCAAAGACTTCGATTACTTCCATTGCAGAATATTCAGTGGATAAGCTGATGACTAAAATAAAAGATAATCGAATAAAAGAAATAGTGACTGCCCTTAGGGAAAAGTTAAAATTAATTTCTGACCATATCGAAGAAAGAGCGACCAAGGACAATATTATATTCAAATCTTCAGTTAACTTTGCAGCCATTTATCCCCAGAAAAAACAATATTGGTTTGATGTAAAAATTTCCAAAGAGGAAGTGAAAAATCAATTCGGTAAGTTGGATGTTCGGCCTCATAAAGACGCTGTTTTTACGCATATTCGTTGTAATGAAAAAACTAACATTGAACAATTGACAGCTCTAGCTGAACAGGCCTATGAAAATACGCAATGAATTAAAACAAAGTTGTCAAGTCTGCCTTTTACTGTTAAAAAATAATGGTTGTAAGAGGAGATTAGGAAATGAAAAATGGAGTAGTAATAGCCTTAGTATGGTGCGGTGGTATCGGGCTCATCCTTCTTACCGTCGTTATTATTCTATCTTGGGAAAAGTGGCGCAAAAAAGCCATTACCGAGGCGGGGAAATCGTTGGGTTTTCACCGTCTGGCACAGGGAGAAATATTGCCGGTCGTATTGGTTCCGCTGATCAACCCTACTCATAATAAATATTTTGTAATCCTGCGTGGAGAGATTAACGGATATGAGGCGGGATTTTTCGATCTCTTTATCGGGGCCGGGAAAAACTGGTTTTATCAATCCACGGTAATCGTGAATAATTCGCAGGTAACGATGCCGAAGTTCCAATTGAAGTCCTCCGACTGGTCGCACGTGATCAGTCAGCGCACCTGTGGAGACGAGTTGAAGATACCGGGACGTGAGAAAGATATGGGCTCGCTGCGGTTATCATCCGACAATCCGCAATGGGCGTTGCAGACATTTTCCAAAGCTAATCCTCAATTTTTCCAGAAGCTGCAAAAAGGAAAATGGACCGTCGAGGGCTTTCAGCATTCACTGGTAATCTATCGCTGGGGTCAAACAATACCCGCGCGGAAACTGCGGGAATATGTAAGGCAGGCAGCAGAAATCGCAGCCGAAATGTATTCGCTCTGTTCCTCCTAATTATCATTCACAATCATTTCATAGGCATTGAACCAGCGCCCATCGGCTTGGAACACCATTTTATCAAATGGTACGTTCCCATAGACGAATAGAAATACACCATTACCAGCAGATAAACCGCATAAAATAATTTATTTATATATTTGTTACTACGAAAAATGATATATTATTATAAAGTATGTTGTCTTATAATAATATTACGTTTTAACGGATATCCTGATTTATGAATAAAAAATATGATCTTTTATTTATCTTAATCATCTTCATTACGGGCATTATTGCTTATTCCAATTCCTTTGACTGTTCATTTCATTTTGACGACAGCAATGTTTTCCACAACATTCACAGCAGTGTCACGGCAGATTCAGCGAAAATCGGTGACTGGCTTCGTTTTATTCCGACCCGCCCCATCGGCATGTTGACGTTTGCCATTAATTATAACATCCATAAGCTTGATCTCTGGGGATACCATTTGGTTAATCTGATCATTCACCTGGCCAATGCGTTTCTGGTCTGGTGGCTGACATGGTTTACGCTGTCCACTCCGGTTATGAAGGACACCCCTATCAGCAGGCATAAAACGATGGTAGCCTTTTTAACCGGCATGCTTTTCGTAACCCATCCCCTGGGGACACAATCAGTAACATATATAGTTCAACGCTTTACTTCGCTGGCCACATTACTTTACCTTCTATCCTTGATTCTCTTTGTTAAAGGAAAGCTTTGGCAGGGAGACAGGAATATCCCGTGGTTTTTATTTGGCGGTTCGATTATCTGCGCGGCGCTGGGTATGCTGACCAAGGAGATTGTCTTTACCTTGCCCTTCGCGATTATTCTGTACGACTACTGTTTTCTTAAGATCGCTCCCTGGAAGTTGGAGATAAAGGATACTAGTTTCATCATTTCTTTTATTATGCTGGTAATCTTTATCCTATTGTTTTTCATAAATTCCTCTGTGAGTCCCGTGAGTATATTCAATCCTATATCGCCTAATCAGGGGTATACCTATTCCATATCGATGAAAGAATATTTTCTTACCCAGTTCAGCGTCATCTTGACCTATATTCGCTTGTTCATTTTGCCGATTAATCAGAATCTGGATTACGATTATCAGCTCTCCACCAGTTTCTTTCAGCTAAAAACGTTTTTCAGTTTTTCCCTGTTGCTTGGCATTTTAGCCTCAGGTGTTTTTCTGTTTAAAAGATACCGGTTAATTTCATTCGGGGTATTCTGGTTCTTCCTTACCATGTCTGTAGAATCGAGCATCATTCCCATTTCCCAGAACGTAATTTTCGAGCACCGTACCTATCTGTCCGGTTTTGGTTTCTTTCTGGCGCTGACTGGAGCATTCTTTTATTTCTTCAGGGAGCAGTACCTCAAAATTGCGGTGATTATCCTCCTGATGGTTGCCGCCCTCAACACAGTCTTAACATATCAGCGCAATAAAGTATGGAAGAACGAATATACCCTATGGGCCGATTGCCTAAAAAAATCTCCGGATAAAGAAAGATCGAATGAGAATTTCGGCCTTGCCCTGTTTAACGATGGAAGAATCGAGGAGGCGATTGGTCATTACAACAAAGCAATCCGCATAACACCGGATTATGCCGGTGTTTACAATAACAGAGGGGCTGCTTACACTAAACTCGGCCAGTACCAATTGGCATTTGAAGACTTTAACAAGGCCATCCGACTAAAACCAGATTATGCCGAGGGCTATTACAACAAGGGGATTGTTTACACTGACCTCGGTCAATATAAGCCAGCCATCGAGAACTTCAACAAAGCAATCCGTTTGAGACCGAATTATGTCGATGCCTACAACAACAGAGGTACTATTTACTCTAAACTCGCTCAATATCAGCTAGCTATCGAGAACTATAATCAGACCATCCGTCTAAAACCGGATGATGCAGGTGCCTATTACAACAAGGGGATTGCTTACACTGAAATTGGTCAATATCAGCAGACTATCGAGAACTTCAACAAAGCAATCCGCCTGAAACCGAATTATGCTGATGCCTACAACAACAGAGGGATTATTTACTTTAAACTCGGTCAATATCAGCAAGCTATCGAAGACTCTAATCAGGCTATTCGCCTGAAACCTAATGATGCCAATGGCTACTACAACAGGGGGATTGCTTACGGTGCACTCGGCCAGTATCAACGTGAAATTGAGGACTCTAATCAGGCCATTCGCCTGAAACCGGACGATGCCGATGCCTACTACAACCGGGGAACTGCTTATGGTGCACTCGGCCAGTATCAACGCGCCATCGGAGATTGTAATGAAGCCTTACGCCTGAAACCGAATTATGCCGAAGCCTACAACAACTTGGGGACTTTTTATTTTATGCAGGGTGACTACAAGCATGGCTGCCATGACGCGCAAAAAGCTTGTGAAATGGGAATCTGCAAAACATTAAAATGGGCTAAGGGCAAGGGATATTGTCGTTGATTTGATAGGATCTATAAAACTGATTACAAATGGCCATCTTAAATTCTGTCAACTGTCCATCTCTGAACAGTAGGAGTGGGAGTGGTGTACTAGGCAAAACTATTTTCTAATTCGCCAACATCCACAGCGCCTTTATCTTGAACATTAGTCTTGAACTGTTTAATGCCCAGCGATACTTCCTGAAGATGCGAGGAAGAAGCAACTATACAAGCAGTCATGTTGGCGATTTTTTCTATGTCCGCGGAGAGAAAATCAAAAATGCCGGTAACCATTGCTTCCACGATATTCGCGGTAACAAGACTGGAGCGGCCTACTCCACAAATATCAAAAGCAAAGCTATGCAGAGCCATTCCCTCAATGGCTTCCGCAATGAGGTAAGCGGCATTATAAATCTTATCGTAATTTATATCGTGACTATTTCCCAGACCAAAAAGAAGCAGCATTTCGGCGCCAATGCGCTGGGGAAAAGGAATAACAATCTTTTCCTTAAATTCTCCGCTGATTCTTCCTCGCTTAATTTCTTTCGAAATCATGCCGTTGAGACGCCAGTCGATAAAGCCGCAAATCCCGCGTGGCGGCTTTTCGTCCGCGAAAATACCCAACACTAAACATTTATGTTTTGGAAGGTCTGGATTTTCTGTCGAGATGGTTAGTTGCATTTTTTTTGTTTAATTTCAGATTAAGGGCGTCCAATATACCGTTAATAAAAGAGCCGGAATTTTCCGAACCAAAAGTCTTTCCCAGATCAACGGCTTCATTCAAAGTAACTTTCGGCGGAATATCATCACAGTAGAGAAACTCAAATACAGCCAACCGCAAAATACTTATATCTACTTTGGACATCCGTCCCAATGACCAGTTATCCGAACAACCGGCAATAAGTTTATCCAGTTCCTCCTTGTGTTCACATGTGCCCTGAACCAGAAATGCCGCAAATTCTTTAGCCGCTTTTGGAGCAACAAAATTACTCCAAAAAAGATCTAAAGCCTTTTGAACATCAATATTCTCAAAATTAAGACCGTAAAGAACCTGTAAGGCAATTTCTCGTGCCTTTCTCCGCCCACGCATCGAATTCTTAAACCTCAAAGAGCATCTTCATACTGCCACATTATTTTTTGATATTCTTGCCATAATATAATGGCGGTTTAACATTAAATCTTTTTGAATAAATCAACTACTTCTATTGCCGTCATAGCCGCATCGGCGCCTTTGTTTCCCGACTTTGTTCCTGCGCGTTCAATCGCTTGTTCGATTGTATCCGTCGTCAAAACACCGAAGATCACTGGAACTCCTGTCTCCAGACCAACGCTGGCAATGCCTTTGGATACTTCGGCGCTTATATACTCGAAATGCGGAGTCGCGCCGCGAATTATGGCGCCCAAACAAATTATGGCGTCAAAACGAGCGCTTTTTGCCAATTTTTTCGCTGTGAGTGGCAATTCAAAAGAGCCCGGAACTTTATAGATCGTGATATCTTTTTCTTCCGTGCCTGCTCTCATCAATGCGTCAATGGTTCCTTCAATTAACCTGCCGCAAATAAAATCGTTAAAACGGCTGGCCACGATGCCAAACTTCATTCCCTTGGCAACGATTTTTCCTTCAATTATTTTTGGCATTGTCTATTACCATCCTTATGTTTGAATTTTGATAACACTTTAAAATATCCTGTGTGAGTAAAAATGTTTTCTGTTCCCCCTATATTTTCAAAAGATGTCCCATCTTCTTTTGTTTTGTTTTCATATACTTTATGTTTTCCTCATTCGGGTTTATTTCAATAGGAACTCGTTGAGTGATCTCGATTCCGTAACCTTCCAGTCCGACAATTTTCTTGGGGTTATTGGTCAACAACCGCATCTTGCGCACGCCAAGATCAACAAGGATTTGCGCTCCGATGCCGTAATCTCTTAAATCCGCCTTAAATCCAAGGGCGATATTGGCCTCGACCGTATCCTTGCCTTTTTCCTGTAAGGCGTAAGCTTTGATTTTATTAACCAAGCCGATTCCCCGGCCTTCCTGCCGCATATAAACGATCACACCTTTTCCTTCTTTTTCCACCATACTCATTGCGCGATGGAGTTGATCGCCGCAGTCGCATCTTTTGGAACCAAAAAGATCGCCGGTGAGACATTCCGAATGGACGCGCACCAGCACTTCATCTTCTTCTTTAATTTCACCTTTAACCAAAGCAATGTGCTGCCAGTCATCAGCATCATTTTCATAAACGATAATTTTAAAATCTCCGCCGAAGCTGGTAGGGATTGTCGCTTCCGCCATTCGCCTGATGAGAGATTCGTTTTGCATCCGGTAATCAATAAGATCGGCAATGGTGACAATTTTTAAATTATGTTCATGGGCAAATATTTCCAAATCCGGCATCCGCGCCATTGTGCCATCATCTTTCATGATTTCACAAATTACACCGGCTGGCGTCAAACCGGCCAGGCGGCATAAATCTACAGATCCTTCAGTCTGTCCGGTGCGCACCAAAACACCGCCGCGCTTAGCACGAATCGGAAATACATGGCCCGGGCTGACTAAATCTTCCGGCTTGGACAGGGGATTAACAGCGGCATGAATTGTTGTCGCCCTGTCGGCAGCGGAGATGCCGGTCGTAACGCCGTGTCGCGCTTCGATGGAAATGGTAAACGCCGTTCCGAAACGCGCCTGATTGTCTTGAACCATTTGTTTCAGACGAAGTTTGTCCGCTATTTCTTCATTAAGCGTCAAACATATCAAACCACGGCCATAACGGGCCATGAAGTTGATTGTTTCCGGCGAAATAAATTCCGCCGCCATGCAAAGATCGCCTTCATTTTCCCGATCTTCGTCATCAACGAGAATTATCATTTTCCCGTTTTGAATATCTTCTATTGCTTCCTGAATCGTACTGATTGCCATTGCGTATTTATCCTTATTTATTTAAAAAACCGTGCTGCGCCAGAAAGTCCTTATCTATTCCCTGCGGATAATGCAATAATTTTTCCACATATTTTCCCAGAACATCAGTTTCAATATTGACCAGGTCACCTTCTTTTTTCGTAAGCAAAGTAGTATTTGCCGCCGTATGCGGAATTATATTAACATAAAACCGGTTTTTTTCAAGTTTGTTCACGGTAAGACTGATGCCGTCGATGGCCACCGAACCTTTTTCCACGATATAGCGCGACAGATTATCATTCATTTCCACAGCAAGAATCAGCGAACCTGATTTTTGCGTCTGGGAAATAATTCTGCCGGCAGCGTCAACATGGCCTAAAACAAAATGGCCGCCAATGAAACCTCCGACCCGCAATGATTTTTCCAAATTAACTTTATGCCCGGCCTGTAAAAGTTTGAGCGTTGTTCTGGACAGCGTTTCGGCGGAAACATCTGCGTTGAAACTCTGTTGATTTTTGGAGGTGACGGTAAGACAAGCGCCGGTTACCGCAATACTATCGCCCGTGGACACATCTGTTAAATCGATTGCGGTTTCAATTTCTAAAATAGCATCGGCGCCTTTCATTGTCAGGCGTTTTACCTTGCCTAATCCTTCCACGATTCCTGTAAACATAATTATTTTTTACCCTTGCTCAATAAATCTTTTAATTCGGACATGAATTCTCCGACATCACGGAATTGGCGGTAAACCGAAGCAAACCGGACATAGGCAACGCCGTCGAACATTTTCAGTTCGTTCATTATCTTTTCTCCGATAAGTGTCGAAGAAATTTCTTCGGCTTGAACTTCCTGGCAGGCCTGCTCCACATTTTCAACAAGCTTATCTATAGCCTCCATGCTGATCGGACGCTTCTCACAAGCCTTTTTTATGCCTGTCATAATTTTTTGCCGGTCAAACTGTTCGCGGCGGCCGTCTTTTTTTACGACCATCGGCAATATATCTTCGACATATTCATAAGTGGTAAAGCGCTTCATGCAACCCAAACATTCCCGGCGGCGGCGGACGGCTTTGCCGTCTTTGCTTATTCGCGAATCAATAACTTTATTTTCCGCATGACCGCAAAACGGGCATTTCATGATTTTGACTACCTTATTAATTGTTTAAAATCTAGAGTTGTTTTACGCTAATTCCCGCTTCCTTGAGCATCTGGGCAGCCAATTTGTCGTGGTAGCCGTCACGGATAACTATACGGACAACGCCGGCGTTGATTATCATTTTGGCACAAATAACACAGGGATGGTTGGTGCAATATAACGTTGATCCTTTAGTATTTACTCCATGCAGCGCAGCCTGAATAACAGCATTTTGTTCCGCGTGCAGTCCGCGACACAATTCATGACGTTCACCCGAAGGAATTTTGAGTTGCTCACGCAGACAGCCAATATCCAGGCAGTGTTGGAGTTTGGAGGGAGCGCCATTATAGCCGGTGGCCAGAATCCGGTGATCGCGCACCAATCCAGATCCTACAGCCCGCCTGCAGCAAGTACTGCGCTTAGAAACAAGCTCGACAATTTCCAGAAAATAAGTATCCCAATCGGGCCTTTTGTTAATTTTCTCTGTCAGGCTTGCTGAAGATACTTTTTTGGGGGCCATAGCTATACGCTTTCACGAATTTGTTTACAGGCTTTTAATCTTCCCTTGATAAAGAGGAAACTGAGCACAAAGATTTTTTACCTTTTCAGCAACAGCTTTAATGTTCTGCTCATTATTGATATTTTTAATTACATCGGCGATATAGGAAGCGATTAAACGCATCTCGTCTTCCTTCATGCCTCTGGTTGTCACTGCGGGAGTGCCTATTCTGATTCCGCTGGTTACTTGCGGCCCTTGGGTATCAAAGGGAATACCGTTTTTATTGACAGTTATGGCAGCGCGGTCGAGTGCTTCCTGCGCGTCTTTTCCCGTAACACCTTTGGCAGTTAAATCAACCAGCATCAAATGATTGTCCGTTCCTCCCGAAACAATCCTGAATCCCTGATTTTTTAGTTCATCCGCCATTGCCTGAGCATTCTTGATTATTTGCTTTTGATATTCTTTGAATTCCGGCCCAAGCGCTTCCTGAAAAGCAACGGCCTTAGCGGCAATAACATGCATTAACGGCCCGCCCTGCATACCGGGAAAAACTCTGCCGTTTAATGTTTTGGCGTAAGCTTCTTTACACATGACCAAGCCGCCGCGCGGCCCGCGTAAAGTCTTATGCGTTGTGGACGTGACGTATTCGCAAATGGGAACAGGAGAAGGATGCAATCCTGTGCAGACAAGCCCCGCAATATGGGCGATATCCGCCATAATTACAGCGCCGACTTCATCGGCAATATTTCGGAACTTTTGAAAATCAAGCACTCTAGGATAAGCGCTGGCGCCGACAATAATCATTTTAGGTTTATGTTCCTTGGCTAATTTTTCCAATTCATCAAAATCAATGGTTTCTGTGTCTTTTCTTACGCCGTAGGGTACAATCTTATAAAATTTACCTGAAAAATTGGCCGGGCTTCCATGAGACAGATGTCCGCCGTGAGATAAATTCATTCCTAAAACCGTATCACCCGGCTGTACTGCCGCAAAATATACGGCCATATTCGCTTGCGTGCCCGAATGCGGCTGGACATTTACATGATCGGCTCCAAAAAGCTGTTTACAGCGTTCAATCGCCAGACTTTCCACAATGTCGACAAATTCACAGCCGCCATAGTAACGTTTCCCCGGATAGCCCTCGGCATACTTATTGGTCATGACAGAGCCTTGCGCTTCCAATACCGCTTCACTGACAAAATTCTCTGAAGCAATAAGCTCAATTTTTCCCGCCTGACGACGTGTTTCCAGATCAATGGCCTGGCTGACTTTCGGATCAACTTTTTCTAAAAAAGACATGAAAATTATTCTCTCCTTCGCTATGAATTTCTACATATCTCGGGTCTTCAACCCTCCGCCTTTGGCGGGATTGTTCGACTTACAAATTTTAATGCGTTTCACTTTTAAAATTTTAGTCTCACAACTAAAAAATACTACCATATCAACCGATATATTTCTTAAATAATAAAACAGCGTTGACACCGCCAAAACCAAAAGTGTTGGACATGGCTGTATTTATTTCTTTGTGCCGTGCAATTTTAGGCACGTAATCAAGATCACATCCCTCGCCGGGATTATCCAGATTAATTGTGGGCGGGATGATGCCTTCCTGCAAAGCTTTAATCGCAAAAATGGCTTCCACACCCCCCGTCCCTCCCAGCATGTGGCCGGTCATGGATTTTGTGGAACTGACCATCAGCTTTCCGGTGTGTTCTCCAAAAAGAAATTTGATGGCTTGAGTTTCATATAAATCATTGAGCGGCGTTGATGTACCGTGAGCGTTGATATAATCAACATCTTCGGGATTTAAACAGGCGTCTTTTATAGCAATCCGCATACTGCGGGCGGCGCCTTCGTGACCGGGCGGCGGAGCAGCCATGTGAAAAGCGTCAGATGTACATCCATAACCGGCTAGTTCCGCATAAATATGCGCGCCTCTTTTCAAGGCAAAAGATAATTCTTCCAGAATAACTATACCACATCCTTCTCCTATTACAAAACCGTCGCGGTCTTTATCAAAAGGCCGGCTGGCTCTCCGCGGTTCATCGTTTTTCACCGACAGCGCCCGCATGGCGCCAAATCCACCAACGGCCAGCGGGGAAATGGCCGCCTCCACACCGCCGGTGATCATTACATCGGCATCGCCGTAGGCAATTGTCTTATAGGCATCCCCGATGGCCGAAGTTCCCGCGGCACAGGCGGTTACAGCGCAATTAATGGAACCTTTGGCACCAAATCTTATTGATACGTGACCCGACGCCAGGTTGGCGATAATTGCCGGAATGGCAAAAGGTGAAATTTTACGCGGACCTGATTTTATTAATGTATGTATTTCACTATATACTGTAGAGATGCCGCCGAAGCCGGCGCCGATTATCACGCCGGTTCGTTCGGAAAATTCAGGGCTGATCGTCAAATTCGCGTCAACCATAGCCATTTCCGCAGCGGCCAGAGAATAAAGAATGAAGTCGTCGTAGCGTCGGACTTCCTGTTTATTGACAAATTGCAGGGGGTCAAAATTTTTTATTTCGCCGGCAATTTTTGTTTTATAAGAACTGCAATCAAACTTGGTAATCGGGCCAATACCGGATTTACCAGCAATGGCGCCTTCCCATGATTGACTAACTGAATTTCCCAGGGGGGTCAACGCCCCAAGACCTGTTACAACAACACGCCTTTTCATTGGCCAGGATCCTACACAGTGAACTAATTGATGCCTTTTTGCTTTAGAAAATCAATTACGTCTTTAATTGTACTAATTTTTTCCAGCTCTTCGTCAGCTATCTCTACGCCAAAAGCTTCTTCCATCTCCATGAGGAGTTCAACAATATCTAAAGAGTCCGCTCCTAAATCATCAATAAAAGAAGCTTCCAACACGCACTGTTCCATGGTTACATCCAATTGTTCCATAACAAGCTTAATGACTTTTTCTTCTAATGTCATGCAAAATCCTCCTCAGTCTATTATTACCCTAAAAATTGGACCAAATCATGTTTCTTTTACCTGTTTTTTAAAAATAATTCCTTATTTTTTTCTATGAGGAAAGCATCTGCTCTTTTATACAAAAAAACGGTTTTCTCGGCGATTACTAAGAAAATATTTTTATTTATATAAGGTCTAAAGCGTTCTTTTCCTGACAAATTCAACAATTATTTCGACATCTGCGAAAAACCGTCTTTCCATTGTCTGCAATCCCTTGCTACAGACAAAGCTGTTTAATGTAACAGCAACAAGAGCGGATATTTTCCTTAGTAAAAATGTCCGTATTAAAGTTGGAAATAACTGGCGTAGCCTAAAACATCTCTTAGAATTCTGACACTAGGAATTCTTTTCTGCTTTTTTGTATTCCCTGCCTTTATAGGTTTCACATGTCGGGCAGACGCGATGAGGCAATTTCGGCTCATTGCATTGCGGACATAAAGACAACGAAGATGATTTTAAGAAATCGTTCGCCCTTCTCTGGTTGCGTCTGGTTTTAGAATGTCTCTTTACCGGATTTGGCATAAATTATCCTTTTTTATAATTAATTTTTTACTCTAAAATTTTTTAATACAGCCATACGATTGTCAACAAAATTTAAATGGCAATTGCAGGAAGAATTATTTAAATTAGTGCCACAGTGCGGGCATAAACCCCTACATTCTTCATTGCAAAGCACCTTCATTGGTATTTGCAAAATTATCTGCTCGCAGATAATAGGCGCAAGATCAATAAAATCACCTTGATAATAGCTTATTTCCAGTTCTTCCGGCGTCAGTTCCAAATCTTCTCTGGTTTCGGCTTTCGCGGGAATTAACGTATAAGTGAAATCACCGCCAATGGGCAGACTTGCGCGCTCCAGACAACGGCTGCAATCAATATCAATAAGCGCGGACAAGTTGCCTTTAATAAAAACAGTGCCTGAAGTTTTTGTTATCGAACAGTTTACATCAACCTGGCGCAGAGTAAAATCAGGACTATCGCTATCTTTAAAGCATCCCTTAAACCAAGCACCATCTTCGGAAAAAACGAAATTCTGCCCTTCCTCGGGAATAAGAACTACGTTAATTTTCAAAGAATTAGACATCGCAAGCATACTGCCTTTAAAAATTTTGCCAAAATTATTAATCTTTGAAGTTAATTATAAATTCTTTGCCTTGTCAAGCATAATTTGCTTGTTTTACTGAAGGATTTAGTAATAAAATACCAAATTGTTTTAATTATCTGCATCATTTTTTTGCAGCCATAGCTAGATAGGTACTTAGTATAAGCATCGCATTTTGTGTTTGTTTTGAATTATAGAAATTATTTTCCGGTTTGCAGTATTTTAAATATCGGAAAATATTAAGGGCCTTGACAAAAAGCCAATCTCAACCCTATAAGGCTACAAAAAATACAGGAAAATAAAATAATGGAAAAAATCAGAACCCGTTTTGCTCCTTCACCAACCGGTTATTTGCACATCGGCGGAGCGCGAACAGCTCTTTTTAACTGGCTTTTCTCCCGTCACAACGGCGGTGAATTTGTTTTGAGGATTGAAGACACCGATCAGCAACGGTCAACTGATGAATCCACCAAAGCCATTCTCGATGCCATGACCTGGTTGGGATTAAACTGGGATGAAGGGCCACATTTTCAGGCCCAGCGTGTCGATCTGCACCGCGAAATGGTGCAAAAACTGATAAAGGATGGCAAAGCCTACTACTGCACTTGTACGTCCGAAGAACTGGAAACAAAAAGAAAAGCAGCTTTGGCCTCCGGTAATAAGCCCAAATATGACGGTACCTGCCGCGATAAGAATTTAAAGAAATCTCCCGGCAGCGTTGTCCGCTTCCGCGGCACACAAACCGGTATTACGATTGTGGAAGACCTCATCAAAGGCAATATCAGCTTTAATAATGATGAACTGGACGATCTGATCATCGAACGCGGCGACGGGTATCCGACTTATAATTTTGCCGTCGTCATCGACGACGCGCTCATGAAAATCACGCACGTCATTCGCGGCGACGACCATGTCAACAATACGCCACGCCAGATTTTGATGTATCAGGCTCTGGGTTTCGATGTGCCCAAATTCGCCCACGTTCCGATGATTCTGGGATCGGACAAGGCGCGCCTGAGCAAGCGTCATGGAGCCACCTCCGTTATGGCCTATAAAGAAATGGGTTACTTGCCGGAAGCGTTGGTTAATTATCTGGTGCGTCTCGGCTGGTCGCACGGAGATCAGGAAATTTTTTCGCAAAAAGAATTAATTGAAAACTTCGATCTTGACGCCGTCGGCAAATCTCCCGCTGTCTTCAATCCCGAAAAATTGCTCTGGCTCAACGCGCACTACATAAAGGAAGCAAATCCCGAGCGGTTAATGGAAGAGATGAAGCACATGTGGCCTGCCGGCACCAACACTGGCGATTCCACTTTCACTCAAAAAGTGATTGCCGACTTACAGCCGCGCGTTAAAACTTTAGTGGAACTGGCCGAGACGGCGAATTTCTATTTTGCCGATCAGGTTCAATATGAAGAACATGCCGCCCAGAAGTTTCTGGTGCCAGAGGTTTGCCTTCATTTGAAGGCGATGGTCACCGCAATTCCAACTGTGCAGAACTTCAGTAAAGAAGGCCTTGAAAAATTTCTCAAGGCTTTCACCCAAGATAGGGACATCAAGTTTAAAGTGATCGCCCAGCCGCTGAGAGTAGCGCTGACAGGAAAAACCGTCAGCCCCGGCATTGATGAAATCATGGTCACTTTGGGCAAGGAGCGGGTAATTCAAAGAATCAACGCTGCGGTTGCCTACACTGAAATTCAGAATAAATAGGTCTGTTCGGGGCAGTTGAGGTGTTTTACAAACCGCGTCAATTTAAACTTGACTTTTAAAGTCTAATTGAATAGATACTCACCCTCAACTTTCAACACTATTTGGGGATCGTCGGGCGGTAGGAATAAGGGCTCTGAACCACGCTACCCAGGTTCGAATCATGGTTCCCCAGCCAATGTGGTCCCATCGTCTAGTGGTTAGGACGCTGGCCTCTCACGCCGGAAACCGGGGTTCAACTCCCCGTGGGACTACCAATAATCTTTATATATCAAGATGTTACAATTTATATTTAAAGCCAAACGCGCAAATGTGACCGGTTACCTAAAAACTCTTTTCCCGAAGCTTATTCAAGAATAACATCCTTATAAATTCATAATTATTATTATATAGATGGCAATAATTAACGGACGGATACTGTTCAGGGGATACATAAAATAGCCGGTTACTTTTGACATCCTTGACAAAGTAGACGGCTTTCAGACGGCTTTTTTATTTTCACAAAGTATTCGCGATGGAACAATGTTTATTCTATTGAATATTTCTCGATTAGTTTATTGAAGTCAACAACGAAGGCTGATGCCTTTTTATAGCAGAGTACAACCGGTAATGCTCAGGTGTGAGGGCAGAAAAAACGACACGTGCCGGCTATCGACTCCACCTACTGTTCAGTAGAGGAACGTTATTAGAATTGAGGATTACTATTTGAAAGAAAGTAATGACCAAAGTCGAGAAGATGTATGCTTTATGTGTGAATAATCCTTAAATCAAGTGAACAAGGCGCGGATCATGCTGATAGCTGCATTGGGGTCTTCGATTCCTTTGAAAATGGGTTGAATCTTCCTTTCCACCTTGAGAAATTGATAGACTGCTGTTTGCGCGGTTCTGATGGAATCCTCCACAAGAAATACGCATTCACCACTTTCGACGAACTGTCCGATAAATGCTAGGTTGGCCGATCCTTCCGGAATCACCAGAGGTCGGTCGCTCTTTTTTCTGGGCATAAACTGGGCGGTAACATAGGGTTCAAGGCTTGGAATGCAGATGGATGTAGCCACAATATGGGGCAGGTCTTTTTCAAAACCAAACTGGCAGCACACTTCAGTCAATATTTCTTCACCGCTGCATTCGGTGATATTTTTTTTAACATATTCTCCCGGAACATTCGAGCTTAATGCATAGCCAATCCACACGCACACACCCTTGGGCTGATTAAGAAAATGCGGCTGGGCTGGCACTTGCACGGAAAACATCCAGCCAGAATCGGTAAAGGTGACCAGATCCGAAAAGCCAGGTTTGTTGCCTGTTTTCTTTTCAAACAAATCAAAAAATATCGAATCTTTTGATGTCACCGTAAAGATAACCAATTTGGTCTTATCCACCTGCGACGTAAACAGTGACGGATTCCCCAAGCCTGGCCTTTTTTTAGCCATATTTTCCCAGAGCGTCCAAGAACCATCCAGCTTGCCTGTTTCAAGCCTAGGCGCAGGGCTTTTCATTGAACCCTGGGTGGTGTCCGCAACCTTTGACCCATTGGTGACGAATACAAAATCATTCTTTCCGATGATTATTTTTTTTGTTTTTCCATCTTGGGTGTAGTGAATACAATTTACAGTTATATTGTTTTCATCCGGTGCAAAATCAAGATCCAGTACTTTGCACCCCAACTTGAAGTCTACTTCATGATGTTCAAGCCATTTCTGAACCGGCAAAATCAGGGATTCATATTGATTGATGGGGTGGCAAACCTCCAAATCCTGAGGACTGCCACCGATCATGTTTTTTAGGCCGTGGGCGAATTTCCGCAAATAGCGGCGGCACTCCACCAGATCATGATAGGTCTCAAATCCGAAAATGGAAGAGAATATAAACCAGAGATTTGTCCTAAAGAACGAAGGTGGGAACCATGAATCGACCCGGCGGTTCTCGATCCAACTCTCGGGTATAAAGGTGAGTTGGACTAGTTTCATCCGGTGGCCCCAGTTTAAACCCATGGTTTTTACATAATCCACATTTTTGTTTTTATCGATCAGTCGGCCTTTGAAGTTCTTGACGTATCTGTTGTTGAATTCCACAAATTCATCATACAATGAAATGTTAGGGTCCGTAAGCGTGGGGATGGTTTTCATCAGATCCCAAGTGCAGCCATAGGATGTAGCGGTATTATCATACTTTCGCGCACCTCGGCAGATATAGCCTGTGTCGGCTGATCCCGCGCCGTCCAAGGCCCCGCCCAGGATATTCATCGTTTCAAATATGTGGATATTCTTTCCTGGAACATGGCCATCCCGTATGGCGAATACCGCACCTGAAAGCGATGCGATGCCGCCGCCTACGAAATAGAGATGTGTATTCTCTGTAATGCTTCCAGTCATGTTGCACTGCCTCCTTTGTGTTAGTTTTAGCCTGTTTTGATCTTTCGGGTTTTCTCCAGGATCTTCATCATGAAATCTTTGTTTTCCGTAAAGCCGCGCTTGATGATCAGAGCGGCCATTTCAGGATCCCTGTACTCCAGAGACTCGACGATCTTTTCAAGATAAGGATGTATATTGATGTCTTTAGGCAGAGGTATCTCGAAGATCTGCGCAAATGCGCTGGTTGTTCTGTTTAAAGTATTGAAGAGGAGCCTGACATAGGTGTTGCGAGAGGCTTTCACAACCAGCTCTGATATCTTCAGGGTAATCTGGGCACGCCTTGTTATATCATGGGCATAATTTGCATGCTCTATCACGAGGGCTTTCAGCTCCTGTATCTCTTTATTGTTTATCCTCTGTGCAGCCAGCTTTACCGTATGAATTGTAGTGAACTCATGGAATTCGAGCACATCCTTGAGAAACGCCATGTCAACGCTGCCGTCATCCTTGGTCAGAAAAAGGTCAACGAGCTCGAGCCCTCCTGTGGCAGTAAAGTCTTGGACCTCGGCGCCCGAACCCTGGCGGATCTTGATCAGCCTCAGCGTCTCGACCCGTTTCAGAGCCTCACGCACGATGCTCCTGGTCACTTGAAATTTTTTAGCCATTTCCCTCTCGGTTGGCAATTTACTACCTGCCAGATAGACGCCATTGATGATCTGTTTAATCAGTTGTTCCGAAACATCTTTGGATAAGGTTTTAAGACTATCTGAATCCCCTTGGATTTTTTTGCTTGATATTGTTTTCATCTTCCTATTCCCTGCATTTTTTAATGCATATACTATTCAAAAAGAATTCGTCAAGTCAATGGTTTTATGTAATACCGTGCATCAATTGTGTACAACACTTTGAGACCTTCCGAATGGAGCCATCAGATTGACTTCATACATGAGCTGCTCAAACTGTTCAGGATAGAGACTCTGCCTGCCATCCGACAATGCAGCATCAGGATCGGTATGCACCTCCACCATGAGGGCATCTGCCCCAGCGGCAACAGATGCCTTTGCCATGGGGATGACCAATTCCCGCAAACCCGTGGCATGACTCGGATCAACCATAACCGGCAGGTGCGTCAGGGTTTTCAGGAGGGCCACCGCTGACAGGTCAATGGTATTGCGCGTATATGGCTCAAATGTCCGTATTCCCCGCTCACAGAATATCACTTGGGTATTTCCTTCGGACAGGATATATTCAGCAGAGAGGAGCCACTCTTCGATGGTCGTTGCAAATCCGCGTTTCAGGATAACAGGCTTGCGCATCTGTCCGACACACTTCAGAAGTTCAAAGTTCTGGGCATTGCGTGAACCTATTTGCAACACATCAACGTGCTTCAAGAGCACATCCGACTGCGAAGCGGACATGATCTCGTTCACGATCTTCAGGCCAGTTTCGGCACGCACCTCATCAAGAATATTGAGGGCCTTAATTCCTAGGCCCTGGAATGAATACGGTGATGTTCTGGGCTTAAATGCCCCGCCACGAAACAGATCGGCGCCGTGCTTTTTTACCTCCCGTGCTATGTTCAGGGCCTGTTTGGCGTCCTCTATAGCGCATGGACCGGCCACCACGGCAAGCTTGTTACCGCCTATGGTTGTCCCACTTACGTCAACCGTGGAATACCCTTGATGTGCATGGATGCTTGCGAGCTTATATGGCGGTGGTATTGACTCTTCCGCTGGTTGAGGACTTTTGTAATGAGGTAGAGTATCCATGGCATGTATTTCTCAATCGTCTATGGTATTCATTTAAAGGTTCTGCTGCCTGTATAAAAGATCTGCAAGCTCATGCAGATCAAGCTCTTCAAGTACCACTCTTTCAGGAATGCCATCAGGTGAGATCCGCCTCAGTCGGTAGAAATCGTTGATCATCATATCCATATCGGGCACGCTCCCTTCCACCGGTCCTTCAAACAGGGGGGTCCTCATCCTCTTGGGCAGCACATCGTCCCGGGACCTTGCCCCAAACAGGTTTGCCAGACCCCGCCTGAGATACCATATACGCATTCCCAACTTGAGGATCTCTTCCAGGGAGTAATCAAAACCTGTTACATAGTTGACCAGATCGATGGCCTGCGTCGCATTGAGTGGACACCCGCCCAGGTTGCAGAAAACCGCACAGTCGGAAAAGAACATTCCGAAGTCCTGGCAAAGGATATTCAGGGCAACCTTGCCCTCGCTGCTCGGAGCAATCAGATCATCCTGGACCTCTGCGAACTCTGGCAGATACATCAGCCCCCCTTCGATGGGATAATCCAGGCTGGCCATGTGACAGGCTCCACGGGGAGAGACGACATATGCAAGACCGTATCCGTGTGCGGACCGCGGATCGTGCATCGGGGCTTCCAGTCCCTTGACGGTAGAGAGAAAATCTTTCGCACAACCACCGATATGATCAGCAGCCAGCTGGCTTCCTTCTGCAAGTATATTCCCAAAGCCTTCACGCTTGCCGATCTTTTCCGTCAGCGCCACGATGGCTTCAGCATTTCCCCAGACAAGATTCAGTCCGCCGGTGTCTTTATCCGTGATGAGGCCCTTTTCATAACACTCCATAGCAAAGGCAATGGTAGCCCCACATGATATGGTATCCATGCCCAGCCGATTACAGATGTCATTGGCCTTGCTTATGGACTCAAAGCTCGAATTCAGGCACATGGTCCCAAAGGCGGCAACGGTTTCATACTCGGGGCCGGGTCCTTTGGAGAATTGAAAAGGTCCGTCTTTTATCTCCCCTTCCCTTTTGCAGGCTACCGCACATCCATAGCAGGTCTTCCTGCCCGTTAGGATCCTTTCGTTAAACGCGACAGGCGAGAGTTCCTCGGCATGTTCCCACTCGCCAAGTTGCCAGTTCTTCATGGGTATGTCACCTCCAGGCAGACCGGTATTCATATGGGCATTGGTACCAAATTCACCGATGCTCAACATGATGGTGTTTTCCGCGTACATCTCCTTGAGCTCGGCGCGTAACGGTTCAAACTTTTCAGGCTGTGCAATTTGAATCTTCCCGCTGCCACGGACGTAGATCGCCTTTACGTTCTTTGAGCCCCAGACAGCCCCCATGCCTGTCCGTCCGGCAATGTGACCCTTGTTATGGACAATCGATGCAAACTTCACCAACTTTTCACCCGCAGGTCCGATAGCGAATACCTGTCCTAACTTCTTCGTATCGCCCCGATTGTCTTCGTTCAGCTCATCAGTGACGTCATAGACGTCTTTCCCCCAGTATTTACCGGCATCACGTATCTCGACCTTGTCATCATCAATAAAGATGTAAACAGGAGAGCTTGCCTTGCCGGTTATGACGATTCCGTCATACCCCGCGAACTTCAGGTGGGCGCCGAAGAAACCTCCGATGTTGCATCCGCCTAGCAGCCCGGTCTGCGGGGATCTGCTGCACACGCACCACCTCGCCACCCCGCTTAGTTTCATCCCGGTCAAAGGACCCGTCATGATCACAAAAGGATTTTCCGGCGAGTAGGCATCGACCTGCGGGTTATCTTTTATCAGGTCGAGATAGATCTTTACGGCAAATCCCATCCCGCCAATGTACTCCCTAGCGAATTTCATATCCAGGGGCCTTATCTCAAGCGACCCTGTATTGAGATCACAGTACAGAATGTTTCCTGCATATCCGTTTGCCATCGCTCACCACACTTATCCGTTTATCCTATAGGTCTATTTATACAAAAGTGGCACATGAGACCTGAAAGACGCCGTCTTGTGATAGATGCCGCAGCGCTCTCACCACAAGACGGCAAATATTTACTTCACAATCTTGTCTTCCCAGCCAAAATCCTTGAGCACCTGGGCATAGAGCATGGCTACCTTGGGGAGCTTGGGTGCAAGCTTCAACAGGCCTGTGGCCGATCCTTTAATCAGGATCTTCTTCTGCGCTATGGCCTGGACCGGATTAAGCTTGTTCGCCCAGGAGAGATGGGCATTGTCTGCGGAAAGGCTCATGGCCATATCAGGCTCTCCCTTGGGCTTGCCTGG
>Ga0209777_10001555_pt1 | contig 32612 bp, 32 predicted proteins | sample FrelakmetHBP12HB_FD_187147 | JGI IMG/M metagenome (GOLD analysis project Ga0209777, IMG submission 187147) | Freshwater lake sediment microbial communities from the University of Notre Dame, USA, for methane emissions studies -HBP12 HB (SPAdes)... | ecosystem: Environmental > Aquatic >... | reverse complement strand
TCTTATTCTGGAAAAAGTAGCAATGGTTGATATAATCAAATAAGCCCGCATGGGGTAGCTTGGATATCCTAGAAGCCTGCGGAGCTTCAGACCTGGGTTCGAATCCCAGTGCGGGCGTAATTTTACTAGTAAACTATTTATATGTAGTAAAGTATATGGTTTACTGGTAGACTATTATGGGAAGGAAAAAAAAGACTCCAATTAAAGGCCGTTCATTTTGGATTTACGCCAAGAACGATGAAATGGCTGCAAAATGGAAAACAGCAGCCCAAAAAGCAGGTATTCCAATATCCCGTTTTATTGCAGAACTTCTCGAACAGCACATTGAAAACGGTTCGTTTTCTACTGGAAAAGAAAAAGAGAAACAAATCAATGAATTACAGATGAAAGTTCAGCATTTACAACAAGAGAATACAGCACTAGACAAGAAAGCAACCATGTTGGAGAGTTTTGCCTCCAGACTTGATGAAGAGAACAGGAAACTTAGAACTGCTCCTTTTCTTGAAACTGAATACAAGGGGGAGCGTGAATATGAACAGCGTCTCATCGACCTCCTAAAGGAAAAGAAGTTCGTTAAAGAAACTGAACTACTCGACCTACTGCATATCTCCCCAAGCGACAGCACCAGCGCTAAAGCAATCATGCAGCAGCTCGATGTTTTGCAAAAATATAATCTCATAAAGAAAAGCGGAGGTGGATTACGATGGCAAGGATGATTAGCGACGAGCAAATCATTTCTGAGTTCTTGAAACATTGCGAGTTACGGGACATGACACAGAAAACCATTGAAAACTATCGAAGTGCGGTGCTAATATTCAAAGACTTTTTGCATAAACACAAATACACAATTCAAATGGTCGATGGAATGGCAAACAAGGGGATAATCGAAGATTTTTTACAGTATCTCCGAAATGACAGGAAAGTAAGCTATGCCAGAGTGAAAATCTACTTTTCAGCACTGTCAGCATTATACGGTTTTCTACATTATAATGGATACGTGAAAAACAATATCATCCTTACAGTTCGACAGATGTATGTCCGTAGTTTCAAAAATGGATACAAGCCCCAACAAAGACGAATACTTGAACTGGATGAACTAGGGGGCTTCTTAAACGCTATTATTGATATCAGAACAAAGGCCATTGTTCTCCTCCTAGCTAAAACAGGCTTGCGAAGGGGGGAGCTTGTCATGGTCGACCTAGATGATATCAATTGGACCGAACGGTCGATTACGGTAAAATCAAACACATTTCATAAAAGGACGTTCTTGAAAACCTTTTTTGACGAGGAAACTGAACACATCCTCAAACAGTGGTTAAATCGGCGGAAAACGCTCGTAAAAGGTAATGAAACCGCTTTATTTGTATCAGATTTCGGACAACGGATGAAACGAAGCGGGATCTACAATAATGTTACACGGTGGGCTACGAAACTAGGGCAACATGATTCCGCATCCAAAGATTATCAAAAAAAGTTTTCAGTGCACAATCTCCGACACGAGTTTACATCACTTTTACAGCAGCATGGGATGCCAAGAAAACATTTGCAAATGTTACGTGGCGACAGTTCACAGGAGGTTGTAGACCTATATTCCCACCCGAGCGACGAAGAACTGCGAAGAAGCTATCTTGCATGTATGCCGAAGTTTAATGTGTATTGACATATCCCCCCAACATTTCCTGGTTGCAGGTTCATCGATTTGAATTAGACCTAACTAACTGAGGATAAGTTAAAGTTTTTTCAATAATTCTATGTTATCTGGCAAAATAGGTAGTTGGATTATTGTCGCTGTTTCATCAAGAACGCCATAGAATTCGTTTAGTTTTTCCTTTTTTAAACCTAAACTTATCAATTCTTGTTCATACCCCTGAAAGAACTTTTTAAAAAAGGGAGGTTTGACATAATCTCCTCTCTTTGCATCGTTTATTCTGCTTGTCTTAAAGTCATCCTTTTCTTCCAGTTCATCATAAATATATTTCTTCGCAGACAGTTTCTTCAATTCCTTTAATTGCGGTTCAATTGGTTTTTCCCTATTGAGAGAAATGGAATGAATAATATTCAATTTTTTAAGTTCTTCAGACCTATACTGACCAACTCCCAATAATTCAACGGTTATCATATGCTCTAGTATCCTTGGATTAAACAAGGCAAAAAGTTTTTTTGATATTTTCTCAAAAAAAGCCTCGTTCGACTCATATTCTTTTTGTATGTTTGTATGTATTTTTTCTATGGATGTCTGATTGGGAGCAGGGTATTTTTTTCTGATATATTCATCAAATGCTTTTCTCCTGATTTCTTCAAATTTCTCCTGGGATGAAAAAGTAATCAATAGCAGAATTTTCCTAATTTCAAAAATCCAATCAAGACAGAAATCGAATTTTGTTAACACATGGATTTTATTATGACGTAAAATTTCTATGTCCCACAGTTCTCTTGCGTAATTATCTCTGGCATTACCAAGGATACTTATCCAGATATTATCGGCTTTTTTTAAATGTTCTTCTAGTTCTATGACTTGTTCATTCAAATTTTTTACACTATATTTGAGATATTCGCTCTCAATTCTTGGAGTATAATATATAAAACTATATCCTGGAGATGGATGAAAAATGATGCGATTCATATCAGTGTTTAAAATAATGTCTTTTCCTCTGAGTTTCAATGCTTCAAAATAATGTCTATCACTCAATGAAAAATCTTCGTTTATAACCCCTAATTTTCTTAAAACAGGCAGATATCTGGATAACGTATCCGATGAGAGCCCCGTTGCTTTTAAGAGATGCTTTGTTTTGATTTCCCATTGTTTTTTGTGTCTTTTAAGGTATGCTGCTCTTGTTTTTATATCTGTTTTTTCAGCCCCTTCTTCAAATGGTGGTTTATGAAGTTTAGTAAGTGCTGTGATTATTGTACTATAGTTTGTTTTGTATGGTTCTTTGGTCATCATTTCTTCAAGAGTTTCGATTTTCAATGGGTTGTGTGTTTCCCTGCATTTACGAACTCGTAGGAGGTTTGCTTTCTTTTGACATTTTTCTTTAGGACAATATTTTTGCCATCTGCGAGTTGGTGTAAATGTTTCTTCGCAGACCTGACACGTTATTTTCATTGATATTCTCTTATAAATGCCGTTACTGACATTACAAGTTATTATTTAAGAACTATTTATCTTTTTGTTAAATCATGAAGACAAGGACGTTCAGCCTTGATACTGACACAATAGTGATGCTGGAAAAACAGTCAGAAAAAATGCACCTGAGTCGTTCTGCCTATATTCGTTTCCTTCTGGTTCAACATAGTAAGAATACTGTAAAATGTAGGAGAGTATGAGCAATGCAGGTAAAATCTCTTGAATCACACCATGAAATCATCGGTGATTTGAGCGAAGTCGTGAAACTCGAAGATGGACAAATAAAACTCATTTTCACCATCAATAAAGAAGTCCATGTGCCCCAGTCAGCCTTTGCGGAAACAGACCTCAAAGAATACCTCGGCGACCGGATTGGAATTACAAATATCGACGGTGTCTACAAGATAAGACGGATTTCACCATGTTTAAAGAAAGGAAAAAATAAGCATCAGGTGGAATGAGCAAGGATGGTTAGAGGCAGAACAAGATGATAGAACAAAATCTAAAAACCAGTAACAGAACATTGATTTTACCAAAACCTGGAAAATATCTGGTCTCTGACTATTTTTTTATTAATGAATGCCTTATATTAGATAAAAAAAATCGTCAAATTGATCACTTTTCTCCTAATGAGATGAAAAAACTAATCGATGTGATTGATACCATTGAATGTTTAAGAGATTGCAATATTGATCTCGAAACAATTCTCGGTAGAGCTGATATCAAGTTTCTTGTTCTTGAAAGAATTATTGGAAAAACTACAATTGATCTCAAACGCATCGTACGAAGATCGACTGGAATTGGATATGACTGCATTTTATTTTTATTTGAAGATGAACGAAGACGGCCTCATCTTTGTTTTTTCGATTTAGATGACTGGCATCATTATTTCAAAAAATAGAAAGGAGATAGCAAAGAATGACTATTCAAATATACATCGATTGTGGATGTTGCGGAAAAAGGTTTGTGGTAGGTCTAGTTGATTATGAGAAAAGAACAATTACATTATATCCGTTAGACTACTTCGACAAAGCTAGTGGGACTACAAAAATCCATAAATTATATGTGAAACAAGATTTTGACCAAAAAGAACATGACCAGAAAATTATAACTATTGCATGTCCTTGGTGCGGGAATTTTTCTATAACTAATATTCCTTATGATTGGATAGTCGAAGTCGGTTTCATTGAAATTTTAAATTCTATTCCCTCTTATGCTGTCGAAACTATTGAAAATGTGAAGGATGGGAGTATTATAAAAGGTGATTTTGAATGATCTTCAGGAATGGGATAAACTGTGGTCGATGTAAAGAGAAATATTCTTTTTTACAAAGTGAATCCGGCGAAGTCATTAGGTATTTCTTTGATAATTTACGGAAAGAAATTAGATTTTATCAATCTGTATTTCTGGAAGAATTGCATGATGAGTCTATTAAAAAATATGCAATGAAAATAAAAAAAATACCTAGTAAAGAGCCAGACTGTTTTGATTATCTTTTTTCATGCCCATTATGTAAGAAATATACTATGAAATATAGTAACGTGCCTCCAGATTGGAATGTCGTTATTGGTTCTCAGGTGGGATTGAACGTTATCAGCATTCCATTAGATGAAATTCTTCAATACACACATAGAAAAGGTGAAGCAAATGGAATTGATGGATTCTGTTGAAATTTTAATATGAGATTTGGAAATAAGAGTGAAATAAATGAATTTGATAGAAGTTGTATATAAAATCATACGAAAATATTATGATGTTTGGAGGATTAGATCAGGTATACGTGTTAAAATCCGTGCTTCTATTTTATCTTTGTGTACTAATTTAAATACCATTATTAAAAAGTCATACAATTTTTGCACTATAATCATACAGTCCTTTTCAACATCTTTTAATAGAGGGTTTGAAAATCATACGTTTTTGGTAAATCTTAAGGAGGAAGAACATGATTAAAAATGCACTATTAGTAGCACGTGTCAGCTCTGACGAGCAAGCGAGAAGTGGAGCAAGTCTAGAATCGCAAAAACAATGGCTAAATAATATAGCGATAAAAGAAAAATTAAATGTTGTAAAAAATATTGTGGATGTTGTACCTGGTAAAATCTTTCCAATCAAACACTATGATGAAATAATAAAATGTGCGCAGGAAAAAGGAATTGACTACATTGTAGTTCATAATTTCGATCGGTTTGCTAGGAATTTTCCATATGGTTCAATGTTAATCCAAAAGCTACATGAGATACGGAAAATAAAAATTTTCACTAGCCTTGGTTGCTATAATTATGATGATTCACATGATCGATTTTTAGTTGGCTTCTTCTTAGCTCTTGCTGAACAAGAGCAAGGGGCTAGACTAGAAAGAGTTGTTAGAGGCATGTTCACGAAACTGAAGCGGGGTGAATGGCCACTTGCGCCTCCTTTTGGTTTCGATGTTGATAAAAATCGCAGATTACACCCAAAAGATTGGTGTAAAGAAGTAATTAATGATATCTATGATACATTCATTTGCGTAAAAAATTATAGCAAAACAGCAAGGATTATAAACGAGAAACATAGAAAAAAATTTAATGATGAATTAACAGGTCAAAAAGTAGAAAAGATAGTACAGGACAAGACGTACCTCGGATACTTACGATGGGGGGGTGAGATTTTTGGGGATAACGAAAATTAAACCACACAAAGAATTATTAATTATAACCCAGTGTAAATTTGATGAAACCCAACATATTGTGAGTCAAATAAAAAAACAGTATAACCGAGATAATAGTTCCATAGTTGAAGGATTGACAGACGAATACGGGATGATGCCAGTAATTGAAGTCTGTAACCTGAAGATATCGTGTCCCAACTGTGGTTCGACTGAAAAACAGGGAAACGGCAAAGAAAGGTTAAAAATAGGTATGCCGCAGGGAAAATATATCTGCAAAGAATGTGAATGTGAGTATCGTTTTCCTCTCGTGGGACAGATAAAAAGAATTGAAAAATTAATTTCCCAACCATGCAGGAACTGCGGGGAAAAGGATCAATTTGTTTTAACGACTGATGAAGCAGGAAATTGGCAACTAAAATGTAAAAAGTGCGAATTTGTCATATTTCTCCATGAGTACTGCGACAAACACACAGTTACAAATACTCGAAGTGCAAAAAATAATAAAATTGCTATAAAAAGGAAGATAGATAAAAAACAATCTCTGTTGAAATTAATTTGATCTAAGAATCCAACGTTGGACCCGAGGGTGGAGGGGCTTATGATCGTTTTGCCGCTCCTCTCCTCTCATTAATTAAACATCTAAAAGATGTTTTTCACTTATCTTAATCATGTATAAGCGATTACCATCAGCTACAAATGCTATCAAATCACCTTTTTTTAAATCAAATGCTTTACGAATAGATTCAGGAAGTGTTATTCTATTTTTTGAAACGATTTTTACAATGTCAATTATCATTTTATCACCTGTTGCATCATTTCTTGTTCCATTTTTTCTTCATCATCAAGAAACGACAGATATTCTTTGAAAACTCTCTCTACCGTTGCTTCTTTCCTCGCCATTGGCATTGGTTTAATATTTTGTCGAGATCTTCCTCTGATTTCTCTTGTCGCATTAAACAGTTTCTTGCTGATAATCTTATAACCTTTTAGAAAAACTTCGACATCTGAAACCTTGTAATTACCGATGTAAATTTCGTTATCAAGAATGTTTTTTACAGCAACTGTCGACCACTTCATCCCCCGCTTTGTTTTGATTCCTTTTTTATTTAATTCGTATGCAATCTGGGGCATTGATTTCAGTTTAATATATCGTCTATATATGCTTCGCACCAGTTCTATTTCCTTTATATTCACTTTAAGGCGGTCATCCTGACCTTTATCGTATCCTAATGGAGGGCATCTATTGGGCCATTTATGTTGTAGCGCAAGCGCTTTCATACCCATGCGGGAACGTTCTTTAATAAGATCTCTTTCCAACTCTGCGGCAGACGCTATGTTTCTGAAGTTGAACCTACCAAATGATGTAGTTGTATCGAGCGGTTCGCTGATACTATGTAATAAAACTCCATATTCTCGTAATTTTTTTTCCATATTAACAACATCTAGGAGGCTTCTGCAGAAACGATCAAGTTTCCAGAATACAAGAACATCGAATGCTCCGAGTTTCGTTTTTTCTATCATCTTTTGAAATTTCGGTCTGTCCATTGTTTGTGCGCTTTTGCCGTTCTCGCAGAATATATAACGTACTGTCCAGCCCATCAGTTTGCATCTCTCGCGTCCAAGCCTAATCTGTTCTTCCAGACTGTATCCGTTTACCTGTTTGCCTGATGAAACCCTTGCATATATTGCAGCGATGCCTGGTTTTTTATCCTGTTTGTCGGTAGGTCGGTCTTTATCAAATGGTGATAGATGTTCCTTCATGGTCTTCCTCAAGGGTTATTGTTGTAATCCAAGGTGTTATGACTTTGATAGTTGCGATATTTTCTGCTTTGTTACGGCCATGATATTCAGACATCCTTTCGCCTCGGGAATTCTTCTGATAATTTCCTGTTTTACTCGTTTTTCAAATTCTTCATGGGCGAAGTCAATGGCGAGTTCAGTGCAATCGAATCTTCTGATGTAGGTGACCACCTTTATTCGATCGGATTCTCGGTCTCGGTAGGCGCCGATGACTTCATACTCTATTGATGCAGAGTACGCAATGAAGCCACCGTTTTTCAAAAAATAGTTTTCTCTGAATTTCATAGACTCGGGTTGTGTAAATTGTATTTTAATTCCCTCAGTGATGCTGGTGAGATCGATCATTATTTCTCGCCACCCGTGGTATCAGCAGAGAGTGAAAATATGACACGTTTCATTTTTGCGACCTGTTCGCCTATTTCATCTTTTATAAGTGTGGCGAGTTCTCTTATCTCCGATGTCGCCTTTTCGATATTTGTACATTTTGTTTGAATCAGAGTAAACCTGTCTAACTTTTTGCCTATTTGATTAATTCCATCAAAAATGGTTTCCAGTGCCTTTTCATCGATTCCGATGTCCTTTTGTAGTTTCATTTTTGCCCATTGTATTGCCAGCAGCATGACCTGTGGGAAGAATGTATCACTGTTTTTGTTTCCCATGGCGCAGACAAGCATGTTATCTGATAATTCGTGGAACCAGCCAAATTTTCGTGGTAGTCCCTCCTTATATTTTATGACAAAAATACCATATCTTGCCTGCCTGTTTTGCATTGCCAATTTTAAATTTTTTATGATACACGGTTCAGAAATATTTTCAATATCCTTGGTTTCAATTGTTATCTTTTTATCAGATGTACCTTGTAGTGTGAGTAGAAAATCTCCAGCAAAAGAGCCAGTTAGCAACCCACAGATTTTAGTTGTTCGTTGCAAATCATCTCCTACGGATGCGCTAACGAAATCAGCGAGAACATTTTCGCAAAAATCTTCGAAAATCATACCTTTTAACGGTGTCGTATTAGTGATTGCTGTTTCTGTTTCTTTTTTTATGATAATGTCACGGAGTTTTTGAATTTCTCCACGTATTTCACATTGCAGTTTGTTGAGTGGTCCATTCACTGTCGATGGGTCCAAAAGGTGTTCTACGCGCCCACCACGATCATAATATTCTTGGATGAGACGGACAAATCGATAGAAGAAGCTGTTCGGAAGGGTTGGATCAAGGGCGAGGTTGAATTTTGCCATCATCTGGTTGAAACCGTTTTCGATGTAATTTAGTTCTCCTCCTATTCTCATTTGCTTTAATCCTTTGATACCGATTTTGATTGCGTCGGTTAGCGTTTCCGCCCTTGTTTTTTCATCTGTTGCTTGTAACAGGGTGTGGACTTCTTCACTTTCAAATACTAGGTCTTTGACAACTGTTGTTTTGCCGTCTTCTTCCAATTTTATGATTCCGTTTTTTGTCCAAGTGTTCATCTTATCGCCTCCCCAAGATTTTTCTTGCTGTGATAGCGATATATTTCACATTTCAAAGCCTCGAGATCAAACCTTGTTTTTTTCTTAAGCTCTTTCTGTTTTTTTGCCTTTTTTCTTTCTAAAAATCTTTTCTTTTCGTCTATCATAATTATCGCCTCCATTTATTGTGGTAAGTTTTAGTATTACCAAAAATGTTATAGTAATCGAATTATTTATATGTTTTGGTATATTACAGTACATTATGGTCAGACCAAAGAAAAAAGGGCCGCTATCAGTAAAACGTTCAGTGGCAATAGATCCAGAACTCTTTGCATGGGTGCAAAGTAAAATAGTAAAAAAACGATTTTCATCGATATCCCATGCTATTAACGAAGCACTTTCAAAACTCAAAGAAAACATGGATAAGAACGAATAACAATTAATTCATGATATAAAATTAGTTATTAGTTTATATCAATCTTGACTGGTTTTTTATCTTATACTGTGATATTTCTGCAAATAGGTTATCTTGTTGCAGGATATTTGTTAAATCTATGGATGACGATAACTCTATTTCTCTAGTTCTTCCATGTCTACCCTTAGATATAACTCTGGCGGTGATGACGCCAATAGTGTCAAGTTCAGAAATGAAATCAGCGACTCTGCGTTGTGTCAGAGGATTGTATCTTACAGCTTTGGATAAATCCGTGTAGGCATTGTAGATTTCTCCGGTCGATGCAACAGTTGGTGTGTTGTTTCTTTTATTGTGTATATGTAATCTCCATATGGCGTACAAAACCAGTTTCTGTTGGTCAGGCAAGCCGCAAATCACTTCAGCAATGCGATCGCGTTCGATCTTGTTTTGAGCTTGACGGACGTGCCGGATTGTTACTTTTATGTCATTATTGCGTTCTGCGAGCTCTGCAGCCACTCTAAGAAGATCCAATGCTCTGCGAGCATCGCCATTGTCCTGGGCGGCAAGCGCGGCACATAATGGGATAGCACCATCATCGAGCACATATGGCTTCAACGCCAGTTTTGCCCGCTCTCGCAGGATGTCCTGGAGCTGCTGAGCATCATATGGTGAGAAAATCAAATTTTCTTCACCTAGGGATGATTGTATTCTTGAATCCAAAAATTCAGTAAACCTCAGGTTATTTGAAATGCAAATAACTGAGACCTTGGATTGCTTAAGATTATCATTAATGCGAGTGAGCGTGTAGAGTGCTGCATCATCCTTGAGTTTATCCACCTCATCCAGGATGACAACGGCAACGCATTTCTGTCCATCAACCAATGCCAATGTTTTAGAATAAACTTCATCGGTAGGCAAACCTACAAAGCAGTTATGATCAGATTGTTCTTTAGTGAAATGTTTGGCTATATTCTGGAGAACCCTGTGCTGAGTGTCGATATGATGACAGTTAAGGTAGATAACAAATATATGGTGGCCATTTTCCAATCCTTTGCTTTCCAGTTCCTTTCCTACTATTTTTGCCAGAGCGGTTTTTCCTGTGCCGGGCAAACCATAAATAATAACATTTGACGGGGCTTGCATTCGCAATGCTGGAACCAGCATCGCGGCAAGGTCGTTCATTTCCTTTTCTCGATGTGGCAGAACATCCGGTATATATGTTGTTTGCAAAATCTCCCTGTTGGCGAATAATTTCTCAGCTTGTGCCAAATGATCAAAAACGTTTCTTGTTCTCGCTTCTTTACTCGCCGTGTTGTTGTTAGATGCTACGAGCAATAGTGTGTTTTTCTTGTTTTCAACATCGAGCTGGTACGCTCCTAATGTTTGATTGTTTTGCATAATTCTTCCTCCTCCCATTTTGCGAGCGTATTCCCTATGAACGTTTAATTCTCTGATCTCCAAAAGAGTGGAAAATCAGTGTTGTAACAGAGGAAATATGATCTCAAAAATTATATTACATCACGCGTTTAATAGGTTGTTGATTTTTTCAAATAAGTAGTCAGTTGTCCACTTTCTTTTTCTCGATTAATCTCTAGTCGAAACAAACTAACCGCTCGTGCCGAAAAATATATCAAGATCGAGTTTCCTTCTATTACTATGCAGGATGAAGTATGTTATGTTAATGGAAAACCCTTTCAAATTGTGAGAACTAGTGGAGAACATATTAGACATCCAGAAATCAATGAAATAAAAATAGTACCCTTAGCTGACGGTAAACAAAGAGGGGCTCATTTTTTCCTTGTTAACGATAATCCAGTTCATGCTCATTGTGATCATTATGACAATAAAAGGGAGATATCAAATACGGTTGTCAATCCCGTTACATATGTAATTTCTGGTACTGAAATGAAGATACCGGTTAGTATAGAACCTGTACCGGTCAATGCGTCGGGGAATGTCAATGTCGTTTTGGCTCCTATCGATTCTTTACATTACATTAACTATGCGCAGACATCTGGATCAATAAAAATTATGGCAAATTGCTCTGGATACATAGCTTGTGCATTTGTTCCTAAAAGCTAGATGATTCTGCTGGTATCCTTTTTTTACTAAATAGAGCTCTCGATAGAGTTTATTAACTATATACAAGATTCATTGATTCGATAACATGGTGAATCTAGAAAATTATGTTTCAAAAGCAATTAGAGACAAGATGAAATACAAAAGTCCTGAGGAGCTTATAAATAATACAAAGGGAATTTATCTACGACAGATAAGTTCTATGTATTCTGGCGCGTCTATAATAGAAAATCTAACTGGTCATTATAATATTCCATTTGGAGAAGATGGTACTGATTGGGCAGCAGATTTATCGCAAAAATTAACACTCGAAGAAATCTACTATCATTACACACACATTCTTACTTGTAAACGAAATACCTTTTTATTTAAATTTGAAAAAAATCGCGAGCTTATAAAAAAGTACAAAGAAAACATAAAAACACAAAATTTATTTAATGACTATGGACAACCGATCTGGGATGCTGAACTACCTTATAAACCGCAATTATGGCTGTGCCATAATGATGATGAAGATTTAGACCATGTATCTCTAATTTTTATTAGTAAAGGAAATTTTTCTAGGTTTTATGACGTTGTATCTCATCAAGTCCAAAAAGTGTACTATACTGGACTGATTAATTGTAGGATGCATATAGATGATGGAATTTTAGCAATGGCTATCAGAGACTATCCTTTTAATGAAACTTCAGATATTTTGGCATTTCTTAATAAAAATTTTGGGCTGAACCCTTTAGCACCTATAGAAATCACAGATCAGGATATTAGAACATTTGATAGTCATCCTAGCGTTATAAAGACAACACATGAAAAAAGAGAGGGACAAGAAACTACAACAGCCCTTACACGCAATATGGAGGATGGAGATACTCGTAATGATCCACTTAGAGAAAATATAGATGATAGAGAATTTAGACTAGAGCATGGTATCATAGATTTTAGAGGAGAAAAGCTAACTATAAGCGTAAAAAAAGGAAGATGCGGTTCAATTCAATTCAGGAGATATTTGAATCCGGAAGAACATAATGATGCTATACATAGAGTAAAAAGAATTTTTGGTTGGCCGTAATATATGGATTTAGTTAGAGAACTTGAGGACAAGGACGTATTTTCGCTATTCACGAAACTAATGAAAAGAAGAATAAGTGGGGCGATTCTGTCTATAAAAAACCTAAACGGGCGAGAAATTAAGGTAATTGACAAAGTATCTTTTATTGAGAAAAAATTAATATTCGATTGTCCTTTTTGTGGAAACACACGTTTATCAAATCAAGGTCAGGTAATATTTAATTGCGATTGTGGAAAAGTCGTCAATATAGCAGATGTTGATACTGAAGAAAGATTTTATTTAACATCTGAATATTTTAATTATTTCAAAAAAGAATTAATTGATACAAAGGATATCGATGATAAAAGAATTACGATATTGTTTGGGGAAAAAGACATTAACATTGTAAATCATAACAATACTATATATTTGCATTTTACTCCTTTTCAAGAGCAAGATACTTTTGGGTATTTTTTATGTTTGGATGATGTTTATCTTGATCATTTTTTAATAAATTGGAATTCGTTAGATAAATATTTATTGGATCGTAATAAAATTGTAAGTGATTTAATTTCATGGAGAAAAGAAAATATTGAGAAACAAATTAATTGGAGTAAAATAGATGATACTAAATTTCAAGAGTTATGTTATGAGACAATTGCGAAAGAGAAATTATTTGATAAATTGGAATACGGGGGTAAAGGAGCGGATCAGGGTAAAGATATGTTTGGATATACTTACACTAAATTACCAATTGGACGACCTGAAGAAGTTAAAACTCTTATTCAATGTAAATTTACTCTAGGCGATGCCAGTTTTAATAGTCATGATATCAATGAATATATTATAAAAGCAAAACGTCACAATTGTAATTATATGCTGTTTATTACAAATGGGAATATATCTGGAGATGCAGAAACCGAAATCCATTCAAATGCATACCGTTCCGAAACATTTCGTGATGTTAATACTTGGAACAATCATAAACTATTAATCTTATTAGAAAAATATCCCCATATCAGGTTAAAATACTTTTATTCAAGAGAATTATGATTTGTTAATTCTTTAGCATCGGAGAAATAGGCAGCCCTGTTTGGATCATAAAACAGGTGATTGACTAATTATCAATTATTTATTTGAAACCGGAATGCTGTATTTCTTTGATTTATATCGTAAGTTGACGTTGGTTTGATGAGCGGTAAAGTTTCTTTCAATGCCGACTTCGGTTCTTCTTCGAGGTATTACTGAAACACTTGCTTTGTGTCCCTGTAATCCAACCGATGTTTTTACTTTTACAGGACCTTTTCTGTACCCTACAGATAGATATGGACCGTGCCTTTTACTAATGCCACCTGATATGAATCCACCCCTGTCTGCGATGAAGAATGTTCTTTTTATTCTCCGGGTTCTCATACATTCACCTCCCTTGAAAGATTTTGTACACAGATTTCTCCACGTGTTGGTAATGCATCATTGAAATTAGTGCCATATATTACTGTACGCTACTCTTTTTAAGCTTTATGTTTATTAAGTGATTCGTAGTTACCATTTCAATCTTTGGAGGAGGAATAACGATGAACAACACACTTGATGTTAAAACGTTGGAAACCTGGCTTTGGGAAGCAGCATGTAAAATCCGCGGTGAAATCGATGCTCCGAAGTATAAGGATTATATTCTTCCCTTGATCTTTTTAAAAAGATTGTCTGATGCGTTTGACGATGAGATTACACGTCTTTCTGAGGAGTACGGTAATCGTAAAACTGCTGAGGAGTTAGTTGAAGAGGATCACTCTATTGTCTGGTTCTATGTCCCAAAGCATGCACGGTGGACCGAGATACTGAAACAGAGTTCGAAACATGGAGAATTTTTAACCGATGCAGTGCGAGCGATTGCACGAGAAAATCCAAAATTACAGGGTGTTATCGATATCAAAGATTTCAATGAAACTGCGTCTGGCCAGCGGGTTGTGAGTGATGATCGGTTAAAGACACTCATTGATGTGTTGAATAAGTATCGACTTGGTTTGAAAGATGTTGAACCAGATATTCTCGGACGAGCGTATGAGTATTTGCTAAGAAAGTTTGCAGAAGGTTCTGGTCAGAGCGCTGGGGAGTTCTATACGCCGAAAGAAGTAGCAATTTTGATGTCATATCTTGTTGACCCACGGGAAGGGGAAGAGGTATATGATCCTTGCCTTGGTTCTGGTGGATTATTGATTAAATCGTATTTGCGTTTTAAGGAGAAATTTGGTGTTGATACAAAGATTAAGCCCTTGAGTTTTTTTGGTCAGGAGCGACTGCATAACACGTATGCAATGGCGAAGATGAATATGTTTATTCATCGGATGGAGGCAGATGTTGCGCTTGGGGATACGATGGTTCGACCTGCATTTCTGACAAAGGACGGTGGACTTCGGATGTTTGATATTGTGGTTGCGAATCCGATGTGGAATCAGGATTTTCCACAGAGCGTGTATGAGAATGATCCTTATACTCGATTTGGGTTTGGATATCCTCCATCAAGTACTGCTGATTGGGGATGGATTCAACACATGTTTAAGTCGTTGAACAAGAATGGCAGGATGGCGGTTGTTCTTGATACGGGCGCGGTATCTCGTGGTTCAGGGAATCAAGGGAGTAATCGTGAGCGCGATATCCGTAAGAAGTTTGTGGAAAAAGATCTAGTGGAGACAGTTATTTTGCTTCCTGAAAACTTGTTTTATAATACGACTGCACCAGGGATAATCCTGATGATTAACACACAAAAGAAACACAACGGTGAAGTGTTGCTGATTAATGCATCAAAGTTATTTGAAAAAGGGAGGCCAAAGAACTTTTTACCTGAACAGACCATAAAAAAGGTTTCAGAGATGTATCACCGGTGGAAAGATGAAGAAGGTATCAGCAAGATCATTAAAACAGAAGAGTTTGTGAAATATGATTATAATCTGAGTCCATCCCGGTATGTTGCTCAGAATGGTGGAGATGAAACGCTACCGTTAGATGAAGCGGTTGTTCTTGTAAAGGAAGCTGAAGAAGAGCTGAAGCAGGCAGACAAAGATCTCAAAGAGATTTTAGGGCATCTAGGATTTGATACTGAATGATAAATATTGATGAACTAAGGATTAAACAAGCCGAATTTGAGGGCACAAGACAAGAGTTTAAAAAAGAATTAGAAAAATTAGAAAATGAAAGAAAACAATTTCTTAAAAAATTTACAGAAGAGAAAATTGGATTAATGTCTATTGAAGAGTATGTTATCGGTGGAGAAAAATCAGAAAATTCTTTTTGTTATTGGATTGAAAATAGGTTACAAGGACTGGGAAATATTCACGGAGCAACCGCATTCAAGTTCGGTATCTATTTTGGTAAAACAAAATCTGAGTTTGACCTAAAATATAGGTTTACGAGTAAATTCGGAACGACAGAAACTGAAGCGTTTAATAATGTCAAATCGTCAATTTTACAATTATTAGAATCTGCAAAAAAAGAAGATTTAAATGAAATAAGGGAAAACCCCTTGTCTCCGATGTTTAAAGGTAAAATATTATCGACTTACTTCCCAAATAAATATCTGAATATATTTGCTGATGAGCATCTTGAATACTTTTTAGATAAGTTGCAAGTTCCTTACTCAGAATCCATTGATGAAATAGCAAAAAGGCAATTGCTAATCGAGATTAAAGATAAAGATTCTATCATGTCAAAGTGGATGATATATGAATTTTCAAAGTTTTTATATGAATCATTTGGAAGACCACCAAAAAAGGATGATGCTCCATCTGAACTGAAAGAGTATATAGAATCAAAAAAAGATTATCCTAAAATTAATGAAATTAAAGCTGAATTTGTTAAGTTAAACATACACCCAGAAATTATTGAATATAAACAAAAAGAAGCGAGATCTATAAGAAAAACAATTGACTTTGAGAAAGAAAACAAAATACATAAGTTATTGGGTAATAGAGGAGAAGAAATTGTATACAATTTAGAAAAAGAACACCTTAAAAGTATTGGAAAAACTGAATTGAGTGGGAAGGTTAAATGGGTTTCAAATAAAGATGATCCAGATGATTCATTGGGCTATGATATTCTCTCTTTTGAAGAAAACGGAGAGGAGAAACATATTGAAGTAAAATCAACAAATCAATCTCCAGATTATAATGCTAATTTCTTCATTTCAAACAATCAATATTTAAAAGCTAAGAAAAAAGACAATTATTACTTTTATATAGTCTTTAATGCAAAAAGTAAACAGCCAAAAGTTTGGCCAATTAAAGATCCTCTACGATATGAAAACAAGGGCTTGGTATTAACACCCGTAAGTTATAGAGTTATAATATATACATCAAGGTTTTCAAAATGAAAACACAACTTGCACAACAAGAATACAAAGAAACAGAGTTAGGGTTATTGCCAGAGAGTTGGGAAGTCGCAAGATTGGAAAATGTTTCGAAGTTGATTATGGGACAGTCTCCACCAGGAGAAACATATAATGAAAACGGAACTGGAATGCCTTTTTTGCAGGGGAAAGCTGAATTTAATACAGTTTATCCAAAGCACATTAAATATACGACAAAACCTTTGAAAATAGCTCCAAAAGATAGTGTATTAATTTCTGTACGCGCACCCGTAGGAGATGTCAATATTGCAAATATTGATTATTGCATAGGTAGAGGATTGGCATCGATTTCTCTGAGCAATAAAGAAAATCGTTTTCTGTTTTATCTTTTAACCTATTTTAAACCAGAGATCGAAAAAGAAGGTACAGGATCAACCTTCAAAGCCATTAATAAAACAAAATTACTAGAGTTTAAAATTCCATATCCTCCTCTTCCCGAGCAACAAAAAATCGCTCATGTTCTCTCCACCATCCAAACCGCACAAGAAAAAACCGAAGCAGTCATAACCGCATTAAAAGAACTAAAAAAATCAATGATGAAACATTTGTTTACGTATGGACCGGTGAGTTTGGAAGAAGCGAAGAATGTGAAGTTGAAAGAGACAGAAATCGGGCAGATACCAGAAGGATGGAAAGAATATCGAGTAAAAGATTATTGCCAAATATTAACAGGTGGAACACCTAAAACTGAGATCAAAGAATATTATGAACCTCCAGAAATACCTTGGATGAAATCAGGAGAAATACAAGGTTATAAAATTTCAAAACTTGATACCTATATTTCTAAAAATGGCTTAGAAAATTCTAATGCCCGAATACTACCAAAAAACTCTGTTGTAATTGCACTTGCAGGGCGAGGAAAAACAAGGGGCACTACCTCACTTCTAGCTATTGAATGTGCATGTAATCAATCGGTTGTTTGTATGGTTCCGAATGAACAATTGCTAACACCCTTTTTACACTATTATCTATCAAATTTATATGCATATATAAGAAATTTAACAGGCGATAAAGATCGTAGTGGATTAAATAAAGAAATAATTGGTAACATTCATTTATTCTTGCCGTCTTTTTCGATTCAACAACAAATCGCTTCTATTCTTTCTTCTGTTGATGATAAGATTAAAACTGAAGAAACTAAAAAGAAATCACTCGAAGAATTGTTTAAATCTATGTTATATAATCTTATGGCTGCGAAAATACGAGTAAATCAGTTGGTGATATCAAATGAAAAAACAGAAAGATGAAATTTCAGAATTTATCGCTCAAAGTATAGAACAAATCAAGAAAGGGTTACCAAATGGGTGCTCAATAGAAGGAAAATTTAACTTCGATATATCAGTAACAACAGGGAGGGATAATAGTGGTAATATTGGACTTCACATCGCAGGAGTAGAATTAAAATCAAATACTCAACAAACTCATCGTATTCAGTTTTCTATAGTTGATGAGAAATCTCTTGAAAAGAATATTTCGCAGGCTCGAAAACTGCTCAAAGATTTTGGTCAAGATGTAATAGAACTAGAACGATTAGAAAAAAAGAAATTGGGATCGAAGAAATAACATGTCGAAGTTGGGAACAGAAAAAGCATCAGTGCAAAACACTCTTATTCAATATGCTTGTGATATTGGATGGGACTATATTACACCAGAAGAAGCACTTAGACTTCGCGGTGGACGAAACAGGCTCATCTTCAAAGAAATCTTCACTAATCAAATGATCAAACTCAACACCGAATTCATCGATAACCTCATGATCGACGACCTCATCAAACGCATCGAACGACTTCCTGCACGCATAGAAGGAAACCTTGAATCATGGGAATATCTCAAAGGGCTCAAAACCGTCTTCCTACCGAAAGAAAAACGAGAACGAAACGTGACCATCATCGACGAACACATACCCAACAACACCTACCAGGTTACCGATGAGTTCGTCTACACAAACGGAACCCACACTAACCGCTACGACATCGTCTTCCTCATCAACGGCATCCCTGCCTTCTTCGTCGAAACAAAAGCGGTCGCTAAATTCATCGGACAAACTGCCACCCGTGAATCCATTATAAGTGAAGCACTCAATCAAATTAGACGCTACCACAGAGAAACACCAGAAGCCATGACCTTGTTCCAACTCTACACCGCTACAAACATTATCAACTTCCTCTATGCGGCAACATGGAGTCTTTCCTTAAAATCCGTATTCAACTGGAAAACTGAAACCCAAGTACATGATTATGAACAGCTCGTAAAAACCTTTTTCGAAAAAGACAGAATTACCAGTATTCTTCTCCATTTTATCATGTTCACCAGAAAAGACGACACACTTGAAAAAATCGTCCTCAGACCACATCAAATCAGAGCAGTCGACAAACTCCTTGATCGAGCAGCAGATAAAAAGAAAACACGGGCACTTATCTGGCACACTCAAGGAAGCGGAAAAACATACACTATGATCATCGCTGCACAACGCATCCTTGAAAAACCACAACTAGAAAACCCGACCGTTATCATGCTTGTTGACAGAAACGAACTTGAAGCACAGCTCTTCGGTAACCTCAGCAGCGTTGGAATTGAACATGTTGAATTAGCTCAAACCAAAAAACACCTCAAAGAACTCCTTGAAAATGATACCAGGGGACTTATTGTATCTATGATCCATAAATTCGAAGGAATACCACAAAACATCAGCACTCGGAAGAACATCTACGTTCTCGTTGATGAAGCACACCGAACCACCGGTGGTGACCTCGGCAACTACCTCATGGGCGCACTCCCCAATGCAACCTACCTCGGATTCACCGGAACACCCATTGACCGGTCACAGCATGGAAAAGGAACCTTTATCGTCTTTGGCAAAGACGATCCACCTTACGGCTACTTGGACAAATATGGGATCGCAGAATCTATCAAAGACGGAACCACCGTCAAACTCCATTACACCCTTGCACCAAATGATCTTCGACCAGAAAAAGAGATCCTTGAAAAAGAATTCCTCAACCTCGCAGCAGCAGAAGGCATCAGCGACATCGACACCCTCAACCGCATCCTTGACAAAGCAGTGACGCTCAAAAACATGTTGAAAAACAAACAGCGAGTTCAAAAAGTCACCCAATTTATTAGCCATCACTTCACCGAATACGTCGAACCTATGGGATACAAAGCATTCATCGTTGCAGTCGACCGAGAAGCATGTGCTCTCTACAAGAAAGAACTCGACCAGTACCTCCCCAAAGATTACTCCGAGGTGATCTACAGCCCCGCAGCAAACGACCCAGAAGAACTCGCCCAGTACCACTTCTCCGAAGAAAAAGAAAAACGCATCAGAAAAGCATTCAGAAACCCAGAGAAACTACCAAAAATCCTCATCGTCACCGAAAAACTCCTTACCGGTTTCGATGCTCCAATCCTCTACTGCATGTACCTTGATAAACCAATGAGAGACCATGTCCTTCTCCAAGCAATAGCACGAGTGAACAGACCCTACGAAGACAAAGACGGACGAAAGAAACCATCAGGATTCGTCCTGGATTTCGTCGGCATCTTCGACAACCTTGAGAAAGCATTAGCATTTGACTCTGGAGACATCACTGGCGTCATAGATGATATCCAACTCTTAAAAGAACGTTTCACCACCCTCATAAAACAAGGACAAAATAATTATCTCACTCTTATCAAAGGAAAAAACAAGGATAAAGCAGTCGAAGCACTCCTCACCTACTTCAGAGATGAACAGATACGACAAGACTTCTACGCCTTCTTCCACGAACTCTCTGACATCTACGAAATCCTCTCACCAGATGCATTCCTTAGACCCTACATCGAATCCTTCGACACCTTAGCTCGTATCTACAAAATCCTCAAAGAAGCCTACGAACCAGGAATCATCACCGACAAAGAATTCGCACGAAAAACCGCAAAACTCGTCCAAGAACACACCAAAAGCGGTGTCATCAAATCAACCATCGACATTTACGAAATTGATGAACACACCCTAAAAAAACTAGAAAAAGAAACCACGACCGACACGGAAAAAATCTTCAATCTCCTCCGCAGCATCAACGCAACTGTTCAAAAAGAAGGCAGCACACAACCCTACCTCAGATCCATTGCAGAAAAAGCAGAACTCATCTCGCTACTTTACCAACAACGACAAAAAGATACCCAACAAACCCTTGATGACCTCAAAGACATCGTTGACAATATCAACGAAGCGAAAAAAGAACAAACAGAAAAAAACATGCCCAAAGACGTTTTTTCTACCTACTGGCTTCTTAAAGAAGAACAAATTTCCAACGGGGAAGAAAAAGCAACTTCCATGAAAAAAATACTCGGCACCTACCCACATTGGAAAACAAGCGAGGAACATGAACGAAAATTCAAACAAGAAATACTCAAAGTCTTCACCAAATCACAAATCGAACCGAAAAAAGCAGTTGAACTCACCAACAAAATCCTTAAAATGCTGAAAGGAGCGGAAGAATGATACCGGTACAAGACTTCAAAACAGAGGTACGAAATTGGGCAGAAGAAATTGGTGTAGAACCAAAAGAGATTCATGTACGTGAAATGAAACGAAAGTGGGCAAGCTGCTCCAGCAAAGGCAGACTCACTTTCTCCTACGCCCTCCTCAATAAAACAGTTGAAGAACGATCTACAGCCATCGTTCATGAACTGCTCCATCTCCGGTATGAAACACATAATAAAATGTTTAAATCACTCCTGTCAACACACCTAAATAATAAAGGCATTAATGCTACGACATTACTTCTATAAAAAATAAAATGAGAGGAAGGGGTTATCTGTTTAGTTTTACACCATAGATTATTACATAGCATAAACAATAGATATTTTTAATCTATCAAGCATTTCATGGTTTACATGAATAAATTGCTACGTGAGTTTTTCATAATCTGTTTTTACGGACTTTCGTTAATATTTTTGCCAATTTTTTCCGGCCTTTTAATAATGGTTTATTATTCAACTTCAGGTGGAATATTATATTTTATTGTGGTTTTCTTACTGGTTTTGGCAGTACTGTCAGCAACAATTTTCTTTTTATTGTTTGCAAATATTAGATATCTCAAAAATGCTCCTTCAAAGTACAAAATCAAAAAAGAATATGTTGGAATTGTTGTTACAACTAGCAATTTAAAGCCAAACAGATATTTTTTCATTTACTTTTCAGATATTATGATATTGATTGAATATTTGAAAATAAAAAATCAGCCATTTAAACTATTAAAAAAATTCGATAAGCAAGAATTTAACGATATGATATATGATAAAAACTGTCGAGGATTATACATATTGGGACATGGTAGAAGGCACGGACTACTCATCTCCGAAGATGAAGTACTTTATTATTGCGAATATCAAGATGCCCCAAAAAAAGATTTTGTTGTTCAGATGCATTGTAATCATATGAAAGGGAAATCTCTTGCAGATTATTTATGCGCAAAAGAAGATTTTCCAACTGATAAAATAAGAACAGTTGATGAAAATAGAAAATATATACATAAAAAACTGAAAAACGAATTAAATCTAGATACAATGCATATTTTCAGTTCCTTTTTATTAAAACCATTAAAAATGATAAAAACCATGATGAAGATCTAATTCTTCTCCTATTTCACCATGCCTACTCCCACACCCAGGATCATAAAAGAAGTTTGCACTGATTTTATTTCAACTTTACTATAATCCTATTTTTGCTCCCTCAAATATACAAATCCAAATATTTATACGGGTATAAATTTACTCAAATCAGTTATTCGATGTTTGAAGTCCATATTTATTGACTAATTCAAGCCATTTGTTGTAGTCGTATTCATCGAGAACTCCACCTGAATTTTTTGAAAGTTCATTTATGCGATTAAACTCATTTGCATCATTATATTCTTCAGAAATATTATCTAGAGATCTTCCATCAAAAATTGTAATCATAGTATACGAGGTCAATTTTCCAACTCCAACATAATCTCCTTCGCTATATGTAATTATGGTTGGTACAGTTGATTCAACAAAACAATAACCAGTTCCATCATAACTATATTGAATTGGACATTTCACACCCACAGCTCTATGATTTGTATATTCAAAAGTAACAACACCATAACCTAGTTCTCTTAGCAAAAATACTAAAAGTTCGGATTTTTCACCACATACACCACTTTGAGTATACAGAACTTCATATGGGAATTTGTTTGTGAGGGATCCCGACGTAAAACCTGACCAATCATAGGGAATATTCTGAACGATACTAATTGCAATCTTCGCTTCACTATCTTTATCTGGAGTTATACCTTGAATTTTTTGTACCAACAGTTCAAGAAATTCTTTTTGCTCTTCTTGATTTATATCCCGTATTATAAAATCTCTTGTTGTAGGTGGAACCGTATAATAAGATATTTCCCTAGGTAATGAAGCCAAATAATCATTCAAACCCTTATAAACAATATAATCTATCTGTCCATGTTCAGCATTGTAAATATAGCTAAGAGTAATATTTTTAGGTCCTGTAGTCAGTTGTTCTAAGGTAGGTTTATTATTATCAGGTAAAATTGGTTGATTGTTATTTCCATTATCGTAAGTCGAACCGCTATTGTTGTAATTCCAATTAATTTCAAACGGATTAATGGCATCGTAGCGGAATCCAGCAATTGGGTCTACTACTGCCCCAGGATGCAGATAAAGTTGGAAGCATAATAAAACAAACACAATGGCTGTAATTAGTTTGTATCCATTAGCCAAGCCCTTAATCCCGTATTTCAAATTAACTAAGATTTTGTATATGCTCCTTATAATGAAGATTAACAAAATCAATTGGATGATGGCACCTAATTTAAAAATCCATATTACTGCTCCATTCAAAGCATCTGAATTCACATATATCATCCAAAAAAGTAATGACAACCCAATGATACTTGCTAAATGAATTGCAAAAGCCTGTTTTCTCAATCTACTGTGTGGATGTTTTTTCCAAAAAAACCATCTAATAAACTTGTTAGGATGTTTATGAAGAGGCGGTTCATCTGCTTTTTTTAGTTCTGGCTGAGGTTCTTCCTTCTCTTTCACTTTTTCCAATTGTTTAGCATATGGGGTGCAAGAATGCCCACCTTTGCTTCTCAAAAAATTATGTGCGGTTTTCGGTTCTATATGGTCTTTACAAAAAAACTCTTCACAATGTTTACACTTTGTTAATTCATTCGATTTTTGAAAGCAATACGAGCACTCTCGTACTCCGTCTACCCTAGGCTCTGGTGTAGCTGGAGGAAGTATCGTTTCTGTAGGTGGTTTTGGTGTAATGAGGGGTGTGGGTTCAGTTGTTGACTTTGGATGCTGCCCATATGGTTGATGAGCCATCTGTGCTAGCCTTTCCTCTGATATTCTTTCTTTGTCTATCACAACATCTTGATAAGAAACGCACGGATGCCCTCCAATTTTTTGCCATTCTATTTGTTCTTCAATATTATTTGACTTGAAGGGAGCTGGCATCGGCTTTCTAGGCTCAGTGTGAATCTTGCAAAACCATTCTTTACAATATTTACATTGAAAAAGTTCTTTCTTTTCTCTATCACCACGAGGGTGACAATAATGACATGCATCAATTTTTTGAAGTGATTTTTTATAAATATCGTATCTTGTTACAACCCCAACAATTTTAGCACCCTCAGCAACTATTATTGCATTTATTCGGGTTCTTTTAATTATATCAGCAGCTACAGCTAACTCCTCATTAGGAGAAATCGTCACTGGATTTTTTGACATTATATCAGAGACTTTTTGTTCATGACCTTTACTCTTTGAATGTATGTCTTGTTTAGTTACAATCCCTACTATTTTTTCTTTATGTACAACAGGAATAGACCAGACGTGAAATTTATCAATAATACCCAACGCATCAACTACTGTATCGTCTGGAGAAATCGTAATGGGATTTTTTGTCATCACATCTCGCACTTTCAAAACTTTTCCTCCCTAAACTGCAATTTCAAAACAACTTATTATAAATTTTTTATATTGGGAAGTATTTCATCCTGTAGTTTTTCAGGTAATATTGGATAATGATAGCCGTACTTATCAATGCACATGTCATCTAATTCTTCAAAACTCTTTCCGTTCTTTTTAAGCGCATTTTTTGTTGCCCACATTTTACCTGAAAATATCCCATCAGAATATCCAGCACCCCCGGCAATTCCACCAATAAGAAAACCTGTTAATTTTAGATTTTTTCTTAAACCACTTGGCGGACCCATTTTTATATCATAAGATATCTGTTTCATCTCGTTTTTACTTAATTTCAAATAGCACTCGTTATGAAGCCATATTTTTTCATTATTCCCTCGTTTCAAAAATCTATTTTTCTTTTCAAAAATACCAAGTTTTTCCTGGCATTTCCAACAAATTTTTGGCATATTTTCCTCCCTCAAACTAATTATTCATTACTTTTTTCGTCTTAAACTTTATCAAAATAAATTCTCTCAACCGTTTTTGAAGATGTAATAAACCAATACCAGACTCCAAAGAAAATTAATGTACGGAAAATACTAGTTCCAATGCTACTAGATGTTAAATTAAGCGCATCTTGCGGATAACCAACAAAATAAATTGAGAATGGAGCTATTATTCCATAGATTAAAAATACAATTAAATATAATTTAGTTTTCAGTAATGCTCTATCTTTAAAATAGTATAATGATAATCCTACGTAGATGCTAAAAATAATTAAAAATATGCTAATAACTACATCAATAATTGAAAGAAGATAAGTTTTTGGATACAGGTTGAATAAATCATTGGCTACCATTACACCCCATGAACTAAATAGAGTGTATACGCTATAAAGTGGAGATATAACCACCAAGACAACAATAAAAAAACCCATCCATCCCCATCTAACTTTCTCATTACTTCGTTTAGTACTATCAATTATTTTTTCTTCATTTTTCTTCTTTTTTTCACTCTCAATTCCAATATGAGATGATTGTTTTACATCAGCTTTTTCTGGAGATTCATTCATATATTTTTCATAACATTCATCGTGCATTGCTCTATTATTTTGTTTATCTAACCATGTATATCTTACAGCCAATAAACCAATTTCTTTACCACAATATTCACATTTTGCCATAAGATTTCCTCCCTCAACTGCAATTTAAAAACAACTATTACTTTAAAAGGTTATTTCTCGATGCAAACATAGGAGTTTAAGATAAGAAACATGCTTCTAAGCCATTATCTCTTCATAAACACCAGGAGAGATAAATGATAAAATAAATAGTCTATAACATCAATATTGTGCCCTTTTTTGTGTTATTTTTACATATTGTCGTTTTTCCAAATAACCTTTAAATACAGATGTCGACAAAAGATATCACGTTAAACAATAACATGTTAATACTTAACGTGGTATGGTAAAATGAAGGAAAAAACGTACAGAACCGCAACGATATTACTGTCATTCTTCTTAGTTTTAGGATTAATTCCCCTTATAACTGCTCAAGCAGAACAAAACAACCATGCTATAACAGTCGACAAAAGCGGAGAAGGCAACTATATAACTATCCAGGAAGCAATCAACAACGCACCAGATATGGCAACAATATACATAAAAGCAGGCATCTATAGTGAAATCATCGATATAACCAAGAGCATCAACCTGATTGGTGAAGATGAAGTCATAATAAATCCCATCTCTGAAAAAAATAGCTATGCAATGCGTGTCGGGGCTCCAGGAACAAAAATCAGCAAGCTTAGCATTACGAACGGAGCCCCAGGTTCCTACACTTCAGGGATCTATATATGCGCGTCAAAAACGGAAATAGAAGATTGCAACTTATATAATACGCCCATAGGGATTGCCGTATGGACTTCAAACAATATAATAAATAACTGTACTTTTCGGGGATGCAAAGATGAGGGAATAGCACTTTTGGGAAGCAAATATTCATCATGTGATAACAACAAAATCACAAATTGCATATTCCGCAATAACTGCGACGGCATAGAATTGCAATGCTCATCAAATAATATCATCACTAACTGTGAATTTTACAACAACACGCATACAGGGATAGACGCCATCGCATCATTAAATGACAAAAACACAATATCCGATTGCATTATCTACAATAACAAAATGAACGGCATATACCTGTCATCGTCATCTGATAATCAGATAGTAGACTGTTCTGTCTCAAACAACAAAGATGGAAATGTAATAACGACTGGAAATTCATACAATAATGAAATAAGTTGTTCCTTTCCTCGTTCTTTATTTAAATCTATTTTGTCCTCTTTCGTTTCCAGAACAACACTAATGCTATTGCGCAGATAACAATGATTAGTTCGAAACCAGGTATTCCTCCTTTTGGCTTTTCAGTCGTAGTCCCTGTTGTTCCTTTATGGCTTTCTTCAACCAAAATTGTTTTTGAGAATATATCCGTAGCATTATCATCATCTGTAATTTTTAGAGTGACTATATATGCTCCGCTTTTGACGTAAGTATGTTTAGGATTCTTATCTGTAGAATTTGTTCCGTCGCTAAAGTTCCAGAAATATGAAACAATAGTCCCATCAGTATCTGTGGATAAATTGGTAAATTGTATCGTGTCGTTTGTTGTGGGATTTAAAGGTGAATAAGAGAAATTTGCAGTTGGCGGGTAATTTGGTTTTCCAGTAATAACAGCATAGGTCGTATCTTCGTTTGTCTTTCCATCATCATCGGTAACGGTGAGAGTTACTGTATAATTTCCAACATTATCATATGTATGTGTTATAATTTTTCCATTTCCAGTAGTCCCATCTCCAAAACTCCAAGAGTAACTGGTTATGTTGCCATCTGAATCATTGCTATCTGAACCGTCAAATGTAATTGGATTACTTATGAAACCATAGTAGGGTCCGTTTGCATTAGCAACTGGTGCAGCGTTTGTTGGACCAAAAGATGGAACATAACCACCACCACCGCCTCCTCCTCCACCACCGCCACCACCGGAAGTGCTTGCAGTTGGCGTGCCACTTTTCGAATCTGATTTTTCACCTTCGTTTCCAGAAGTATCGACTGCTGAAACCTGATAATTATAGGAATGCCCATTAGTCAATCCAGTATCTTGGTAGGAGGTGGTTGTCTTGTTTATCAAAAACGAGCCATCTCGATAAATCTTGTAGTGACCAACAGCAACATTGTCTGTCGCAGCACTCCATGCAAGATTCAACTTTCCGTCTTCGGCATCGGTAACGGTCAACCCTGTCACTCTTGATGGAGGTTGGGCATCAGTAGGTGTGTCAGTTACCGAATCTGAAAATTTGCCTTCGTTTCCAGCTGCATCAACTGCTCGGATCGTATAGTTATATGATTGGCCATTTGTTAGTCCGGTATCCTGATATGAGGTTCCAGTTACATTAGTTAGTAATACTCCGTTTCTGTAAATTTCGTAGTGGTCAACACCGACGTTGTCTGTTGCTGCATTCCATGAAAGGTCTAGTTTTCCATCTTTTGCATCAGTTACAGTTAAACCTGTTACTTTTGATGGAGGTTGGGCATCTCCGCCCTGAACAAGCTGAGTCAAGTGCCATGCATTTGCCCAACAGTAACCATCATAACCACTTAGATTGTAGCTGGTATTCACACCAGTATCTGAGTACAGTTGCCATTCCCTACTAGTGGTATTCCAGAAATAAACTCCTAACAACTGAGTTTCATTGATATGGGAAGCATTCAAATCGTCTTGAGTATAGTACATCTTGATAACTACGGGCCATACAATTGCACTTTCATTTTCGACTTCGATATCGATGTAGTTACCAAAAGCAGTGATATCATTTGGGATATTCTTCCCAGTTGGATTGTCAGAATATTTCGAAACATTGACAATGGTTGAATTTGAGGTATTAATTAATATTATCGTGTCTGTTTCATTTTGCAAATCGATTGTAGTTTCATTGCCAGCTTTTGTTAAATTATGATAGATTACTCTCGTGATAATCTGTTTTGAAAGGGAACTTACTCCACCTTCGTTATCGGTCACGGTGAGGGTCACACTGTAGGTAATGTTGTGGGAGTATTGGTGAGTGGTATTCCGTGCTGTCGAGGTGTTTCCGTCTCCAAGATCCCAATACCATGAGGTGATAGTTCCATCATAATCGGAGGAGGAATCATTAAATTGAACTATGTCGTTAATTGTTGGATATTTTGGTACAAATGTAAAATTAACTATTGGAGGAGCATTTGCAATTATTATTTGATGAATGGTCACATTTGTAGCACCATCATCATCCGTTACATTGAGGGTTACCGAATAAACTCCTTTAAAAGCATATTTGTGCGTTGGGTTCTGAAGAGTTGAAGTATTACCATCGCCAAAATTCCATTTCCATGAGGTAATAGTCCCGTCGCTATCAATTGAAGTATCGATGAAATGTACTGTATCTGTTGTTATTGGAGTTAATGGTGAATATGTAAAGTTGGCAATAGGAGGAACATTCAGTACTAATATGAATTTGGATTTAGCATTTCGGGCTCCATCGTCATCTGTTACATTGAGGGTTACGGTGTATGTACCATTATTGGTATATCTATGAGTTGGGTTTCGTTGGGTTGAAGTGCTACCATCTCCAAATCTCCAGGACCAAGCGGCAATCGTCCCATCAGAATCTGCCGAGGTATCAGTGAATAGGATGGTGTCAGATGTTTTAGGATTTAACGGAGAATAGGTGAAGTTGGCTACCGGAGGAACATTGCTAACATTTACGAATCTGTATTTTGTACCAATTGCTCCATCATCATCGGTGACATTGAGAACCACTTTATAGGTACCTTCATCAGAATATCTATGGGTAGAATTTCGTTGGGTAGACGAACTTCCATCCCTGAATCCCCAAGACCAAGATACAATAATTCCATCGCTATCGGTCGACTTATCAGTGAACTGGATTGTATCTGCAGTCGTCGGGCTTAACGGAGAATAAGTAAAGTTTGACACAGGCGGTACATTGCTCACTGATACTGATTCGGATCTGACATTTGTCGCCCCATCATCATCAGTGACACTAAGGGTTACCGTATATGTTCCTTCATCAGTATACCTGTGAGTCGGATTCCGAATAGTTGAGGTTGCTCCGTCTCCGAAATTCCAAGACCACGAGACAATATTGCCATCAGAATCAGTCGATGTATCTGTAAATTGTATTGTGTCAGATGTTACTGGATTGGTAGGAGCGTAGTTGAAGTCCGCAACAGGCGGTATATTACTGACTGTTACTGATTTCGATTTTGTACCTTTAGCGCCATCGCTATCAGTAACATTTAGAGTTACAGTGTAAACTCCGTTATTTGTATATCTGTGAGTTGGATTCTGAAGGGTTGAAGTACTACCATCTCCAAAGTTCCACGACCAAGACGCAATAGCTCCATAAGAATCCGTTGATGTGTCAGTAAATTGGATAGTAGTAGTTGTTGTTGGATTTAATGGGGAATAAGTAAAGTTTGCTTTAGGAATCATGTAGTTGTAAGCAGCCCATACATCAATTCTCCCAGAACCATATAAGTTATCTTTACCAGGCGACCCAAGATCGACTGCCTTTGTTTCAAGAAGGTTTTGTAAATTATTGGCAGTGCACTGAGAGCCAACACTCAAGAGGAGTGCTGCAGCTCCAGCGACATGCGGTGCAGATGCCGAAGTTCCAGAGAAACCATCGGTCCCGTATGTGTATGTTGATACACCATCTGGTGCAGTAACATCGGGTTTTGTTCTACCGTCGTTTGTCGGTCCGTGTGAACTGAAAGTTTCGAGAGCATCGTTTTGCCAGTTAGTTGCACCAACCGCCATCGCACCTGCGGAGTCTGCAGGACATGAGATGCTTGTTTCAGGATGATCATTGTCAAGAAACTTACAAGAGGAACTGAACAGTTGAAAACGAACAGAAGCTGTTGCATGTGACCCGTCTATAAAAACAAAATAATAATCACTATGCGGAGCATAAACGTCGATTTCTTCAGTCGGTGGTTGAGAACCAGTTTGATAATTTATTGAATAACCAATTAAATTGACCTCACTATCAAATAGATAGAGATCATAATCTTGATCGGAATATGGCCAATTATTCCAACTCAATTCTAGATCAATAGGATAACCCGCAGAAATATAACCCAAACTTAAACAGTTATATCCCGTATCAAAATCATTCAGATTATCACCGTTACTGTCTTGATACCAACCACAGTAATGTCTATCTGCAAAGTTACCTGTAGCTACACAAACTAATACACCTGATGCACGTGCACTATTTACAGCACTACAAATAGTACCTGTTCCATTCAAGTCATTTTCATTGGGAAATCTTAATGAAACGCTAATAATCTTAACTCCCTTGGAAACTGCATAACTTATTGCATTACAAAATTCGACGTCTGACTCAATAACATAAAGGTAAAGATTTGCATGAGGAGCAACATCCAAAACGATTTCTGCACATGCACTACCATGTTCGTCTACCTCAACTTGTCCATCAGACCGAAACGAATGCACTTCTTTAATGCGTGCAGAAGGTATATCGGGATTTGTAGTATAACCTGTAAATCCTACATCAATGATAGCTACTTTTACATTATCGCCGTAATATCCAATATTTTGTAAATTATCAGCACCCATTACTCCAACACCTTCACTTGTAACACAGGGTTGTGCAATGGTTGGTTTTTGTATATACTTTATATAATCTTCTTTTGAAAGATTTTCAACAAGTGAAATTGGAACCAACGCCTGTACCAAATTCTCATACGATGATTCGATTACAATATTTTTATTAAAATTCCTTAAACTCCCCAGCTCCGTTTCATTTGATAAAATGAGTTCCAATCGAACTTTATTGCTAACAAAAGAGAAATCATTTATTTGCTTAATACCAAGACTATTCAACTTCTTATCTTTTGCTAGCAGGTTTACAACACCATGTTCAAGTTTTCCATTGCCGATTTTTTTCTGTGTCATCAAACTAGAAATCTTTTCTTTTAAAACGTTCATTTCAGCTGGTTTTGCATTTGCAAAATTACTAAAGTTTACAAAGAAAAGCGCTAAAACTACAATTAATATAGCTATTTTTCGCATATTTTGCCTTCCCCATATGCCTATTGATAGTATCCTGGACAAACTTAAATGTTTCCATAGATACTATGTTTTACAACATTTTGCTGTTTTAATGCTGATTTTTTTAGAATTTGTTACACTGATTTCATTTCTACAATACTTACTCTCACGCCTTACAACCGGTGAGGGCTTGCTTTTAAGCTAACTATATTCTTCAGATAGAAAAACTAGAGTGTGATGGGTTTAGCTAAATTCCGGAGAGGTTTAAGGGAGTGTCATCTAAGAAAGACTGCAAGGGTTCAAATCCCTTCCCCTGCACTAATTTTTTACTTTGATTTCATTTCAACAAATTACGAATTCGAAAGGTCCTTAATGTATAATACCTTCAACAGATATGAATTACGATATTATACTGGTAAAATGATGTTCGAATCCCAGTGCGGGCGTAATAATAAATGAATTTTCATTAACGGATACACCGATTATATTTGTTACAGAAAATTTTTTATAAGCATCGTTATTCTCACAAAAGAATAACGTAAAAGAAAACATCAGGT
>Ga0209777_10001554_pt1 | contig 32622 bp, 34 predicted proteins | sample FrelakmetHBP12HB_FD_187147 | JGI IMG/M metagenome (GOLD analysis project Ga0209777, IMG submission 187147) | Freshwater lake sediment microbial communities from the University of Notre Dame, USA, for methane emissions studies -HBP12 HB (SPAdes)... | ecosystem: Environmental > Aquatic >... | reverse complement strand
AATGAAACCGATCGATGGCCGTATTGGCTCAAAGCACGGCTTGGCGGCGACTGGGAGGTCATCAATAAGGGTGAGGGCGGGTATAAAACAGCTGATATTCTCGCGAATATAACCTCAACCCTTGCGTTAAAACCACATTTCGTCATTATAATGGGCGGCATCAACGATTTGGTGTTTGGTCCGGTACCGCTCGCAACCACACAGGCGAACATCAAGACGATGTGCACGCGCGTCGAATCCTCCGGCGCCGTACCCGTCCTGTGCACCGTCACGCCAATCGGCTTCAACAGCACGCAACGGAATACATTGAACACGTGGATAACCAAGTACGCTCAGTCGAACGGATATGCCCTCATCGATTTTAACAAAGTCTTAGAAAACCCATCGAAGCCCGGATATTCAAATACGGCGCTCATGACGGCTGACGGCATTCATCCGAACGTGGCAGGATATACCGCGATGGGAAAAGCAATCAATCTTGCCATCTTCACAAGGGGAAGCTAACCTAGTTCTTGGATGCGTTGTGGATCCGACCACTGGTGTTACCAGCCGTGACGGTAACCGGCGCATCCTCGTCGCGTTGAGGGTATAAACGGTATAGACGTTCGTGCCATCCCCCACGTAGACGACGCCGTTAGCGACAGCTGTTGCACAGGCCCTATAGGTCCCTGTCGAGGAATATCTCAACTTAAACTGGCGGTTCAATGGTAGCTGCCCCGCGACCGGGCTGTAGTCACCGGTGTGCGCGGCGTCTCATCTGGAACAGTTTACGCTACCGAAGCAACGAGCGTCTTCGAGTCCCTTTGTAAGAGAACACGTTGCTTTCTTAGTTGAAGATTGTATTACTGAAATCTGCTGCAGCAAGCTACTCGTAACGTCTTGAAAGCAACTCAGTTTTTAGAGACCATTCAACAAAGCTATGCGATAGAAACACTTTTCACACCTGGAGTGTTACTAAGGATGACAGAAGTATTACAGGTGATGCGGTGAGGTAATGGACCAAGGATTGGTACGCACATGCGTATCCCTCCCTAAACGTCTTTTGAGTCGGTTTGACGAGATCACAAAAAAGCGCGGCTACTCTTCGCGTTCTGAGGGGATACGGGATGCCATAAGGAACACCATTGTTCATTATGAGTGGATGAACGAGGTAGACGGGCTACGCTTGGGGGTCATTTCGCTTGTTTACGAGCACAATCAACGAGGGCTCGTCGATGACCTGGCCGAGATACAGCATGAGCACGCGGGACTAATCATATCGTCCATCCACGTCCACTTGGACCATGGCGACTGTTTAGAAACGGTTATTCTACAAGGTGAAGGCAAGATCATCAAAGAGCTAACCGAGGCGATAATGGCGCTTAAAGGCGTCAAATATGTTAAGCTTAACACCATATCGCCAGGCTCAAACTATCTGCAACCCCATGATACCTGAGTGGATGAAAGAGGTCGAAACCGGTCCGAGCGAATGTTGTCCTAGTAGCGTAGACAAGAAGAAGAGTTTTGTTGAGAAGTCGATTTCTGGCATTCTCAATTTTTTCCAGGAGAGCATGATCTCCGAGGGCTATACAAAACGCGATGGTTTATTGCAAAGCATAGATCCCAGAGTGAAGTTGGTCTCTTTCCTCGTTGTTATATTCGCTGTTAGCTTGACGAGAGATGTCGAGATAATATTTGTCGTCTATTTATTGACCTTGCTGCTCGCGTATCTTAGCAAAATAGAAATATCTTTTTTTATCAAACGCGTGTGGGTGTTCGTCCCTATTTTTGCTGGCATTATCGTGCTACCTATCATCTTCAACGTCTTTATGCCCGGTGATAATCTGGTGACGCTTGCAACGCTAGGCAATGGCACTCACTTGGGGCCACTCCCCCTCCCGAGTACGATCTACATCACTAAGCAGGGCACAATCAGTGCCGTCACGTTTATCTTGAGGGTCGCTACGTGCGTTTCAATCGCTGTACTACTGGTCCTCACAACCAAGCGTGACGTGTTCTTCAAGTCGTTGCGCTCACTTCGCGTTCCGAAGGTGTATGTCCTAACGCTCGACATGTGCTACAGATATGTCTTCCTTCTCATGGACGCCGTCCGGGATTTTTACACAGCCAAAAAGAGCAGGACAATTAAGACGTTGCCTATGGGTGAAGAACAAAAATGGGTGGCAGGCCGCATTGGCTATGTGCTCTTGAAATCGTTGGATACAAGTGAGCGGGTACACAAAGCGATGATCTCCCGCGGCTTTGATGGGGACGTAAAACTCATGCACGACTACGTCATGCAAAAGAGGGATTACGCGACGATCGTCGCCGTGTCGGCGTTCAGCGTGATTCTAGTGCTAGTCTCTCAGAACATCATTGTGACCTAACCTTCATCTGCGAGGCCATTTATGGAGACAGTCTTCGAATTACAAAACGTATCTTATACGTATTTGGAAAAGTTCCAAGCGCTGAAGGATGTGAACTTGACGATGACTACGGGAGAGCAGATTGTGGTGGTAGGCGCGAACGGCAGTGGAAAATCCACCCTCCTCTCTATACTCGCCGCTCTGATCTACCCCACGGCCGGTGAGTTTCATGCGTTCGGCAATTCTGTTACAGAGGAAGCGTTCAACTCGCTTGACGATAATGAGTTTGGTCGCTATTTTCGAAAAAAAGTAGGCGTTGTTTTTCAAAACCCAGATATACAGCTGTTCTGCTCCACCGTTTTTGACGAGATCGCCTTTGGGCCGTTGCAGCTCGGCATGCCACAAGAAGAAGCCAAAAGGCGAACTGAAGAGATCATGTCGATGATGGACATCTCTGGCTTGAGGGATAGGGCGCCTCACACGCTGAGTGGGGGGGAGAAAAAGAAGGTCTGCATCGCGTCGGTACTCTCTATTAATCCCGACGTGCTATTGCTAGATGAGCCTACGGCGGGGTTAGATCCGCGCAGCCAATTGTGGCTGGTCGAGCTTCTTCAGGATCTCGCCAAAGCTGGCAAAACGATCATCACGGCCACCCACGATCTTGACATCATTGAACAGATAAGCACAAGGGCAATTGTCTTCGGTGAGGACCACACTATTAAAGCGGATTCTGATTGTAGCGCGGTAATGAAGGATCTAGAATTATTAGTGTCCGCAAACCTGATTCACAAACATATGCACAGGCATGCCACGTTAATGCACGAACATCTACATGCGCACGATGGAGCGCATCATCACGAGCACTAGACTAAACGTGTCCTTTCAAAAAAAAAAACAACGACGTGCTCTAGGTCTGCAATGACGTCTAAGCAAATCGCTCACTCTTCACATTGAGCTGTCTAAAAAAGGTACAAAAAGCAATGAGGAGAGTTGCTGCTATTGCCGCTATTTATTCCTTCTGCGCAGCTTTTCTTGTTAACATTCTACCAATCAGGATAAACGCGCCTGCCGAGAGTATCACTCCTACGATCGCTGATAGCCAATATACCAGACTGAGGTCGAGGAATGTCCCTCCGAGGCTTGGTAAGGAATAATCCGGTATTGGCGCAGCCCATAGGCTGGAAATACTGCCAAGACCTGCGGGGGCAAATCCTGCGAGTAGCTTCAGTTCGCCAGCGCCCCACTCTCCGTACGCAGTGCCGACCGCAAGCAAGCCGACGGGCACTGCTATGATGAGTATTGCGAGCACTACTAACAAATTCCTGAGAAGCCTGCCCCTGAGCTGCACTTCGTTTCCAGCCGGCGCCGTTGCTATAGCACCTTTCGTCTCCTCTCCTCGTCCTTTGTAGTTGAATATGATCGTAGGATCAGTTCTAGCTATATAACCGAAGGCCAATGCCGTAATGATCGCTTCCACGATGCTGAAGAAAAGCGCATGTTCAAGCACCATCGCCGGGACAGTGATGGCGAGTCCGTACGGCATGTATATTGGCACGCCATCCGCAGTGTGCTCGAGTAAGGGCTGGATGCCCATCTCAAAGCCAGCGACACCAGCAGCAGCCGTCAAACCCAGCCATCCGCTGATCCCCGCACCTAGGATTCTCCGGTTTGATGTAATCTTTGTTTTTCCGCTAATGAATGAGTAAGTGTAGAATGCAACGAACGGTATGACGACGGCCATGTTAAAACAGTTCGCTCCAAAAGCCGTGATACCTCCATCACCGAAAAGCAAGGCCTGTATGAGGAGCGCCACAGACACCGTTACTACCGCAACCCACGGCCCTAATATGATAGCTATCAACCCACTCCCTACAGCATGCCCGGTGCTTCCGAACGGTGTGGGCAGGTTAAACATCATGATAATAAACGCGAAGGCAGCTGCCAACGCAAGATATGGCACTTGTCTACTCTTGAGATATCTTTTTAGCCGATTTCCTGCGTAGAGCCAGATCGGGATCATGACAAGATACAGAGGTATGTACGTTAACGGCCCCAAATATCCATCTGGTATATGCAGCTATATCACCACTGAGAGATATGTTGGCAGTTATAAAAAACTATTGAATCGTAGCACGAAAAACATACATTTGTCAGAAAAGTAATAATGCAGCGCAACAAAAGAGCACGCCGACACGTTAATCGAGATACACGTGGAGTGTACAAGTTCCCTTTTTTCGATGAATTTAAGTGCCGTAACGGGCACTAACACGTTGATCAAAATTATAAAATTGAGGCACGCAACGTCTAAAGAGACATCGAGACACGCTGTACGGGGGGCTGGGGGGCGTCATTCGATGGACAAATGGGATCCAGAGGACTATCACAAGCATTCATATCCACAATACGCGTTCGCTTTAGGACTAGTGGAAAGACTCAGACTTCTTGGGAACGAACGCATTTTGGATATCGGCTGTGGCGATGGGAAGATAACCGCCGAGCTTGCTGCACGTGTGTCACGCGGGTCTGTGCTCGGCATCGATGCCTCTGCTGACATGATCGCATTTGCCCAAAACATGTTCCCACCGTCGGTGCATACTAACCTCTCATTTCGCTATGGAGACGCTGCGAAGCTCACTTTTAACCAAGAATTTGACGTAATCGTATCCTTTGCCTGTCTCCACTGCACGGAAGACTTGGCGACGGTGCTGCAAGGCATCAAACAGAGCCTTGCACCAGGTGGCCGGTTCGCGGCCCAGCTAATGGTGAAACGACTTACTACAAAAGAGAGAAGCGGGTCTCCATTGCACCAAGCACGAAGAGAAGTTATGAATCGCCCCGCCTGGAGAGCGTATTTTCGGGGATTCAAGAAGCAAGGGACAGTTTATCGTGCCGATCAATACGAAAGGGTAATGTGCGAAGCCGGTTTTACCCCGTGCCGAGTTGAGTTCGTAGCACAAGATGTGACGCATCCTGGAACAGATGCGCTGAAGGGATGCGCACGAGCTACATGGCACCGATATACAAGCAGAATTCCGGCCAAGCACCGCGACGCCTTTCTCGATGAGGTCGTTCAGCGCTTTACGGAACTTTACCCCCCGGATCGTGATGGCCAGATACACATTCGTATGAATATACTAGAAATCGAAGCAACAGTAACAGGCAAATAGCTTTTTCCACGCTCCTTTATGCCTATAGAGCTTAGTGTTCCAGCGCTTATTCTGTTGTCTTTAACACTGCACACCAACGTTACTTTCCCGTTCAGCGTCGGTGGTCAAGCAACTTGTTTCTGCTGATACACTTCGGCGGCGCCCACGTAAGCAGCATTTGAGGCCAGCCTACCCGATGCGCGGACGATGAAGACAACCGCGTTGCGAACGTCCAACCTATAACCGGATTTTAGTGAACTATAACTGCCACGTGTCAACGTCATCGCTTCCATAATACGCCTTTAATGCGTCTTTTACTCCTAATCGAACGAGTTTTGCAACCCTGCTTCCAAAAGGGGTGGCCGGTCCGCTGTACAAAATCGGCTCCACTTCGCCACTGTTTTCATATGCGACCACGATTGCGTCGCTCGTCGTGCCTGTGAAATGCAACCCCTTATCGAGAAGAGCGCGCGTCTTCGCTTCTGTGGCAGTAATTATCGTCCCTGCGATCGCCCCTTCGCTCAGCGTTGTTGAGGATATGACGATTATGTTGATTGTGCCAAAAGAAGAAGGATTAGTGAGCCCTGCAGTTACAAACACCGTCACGCACGCATCGCTCAGAATCTGCACGTTTTTCATTTCAACGGCGGTGAGAAGCGCGATGTACCCTCCCTCGAGCTTCATCGATGCGGCTATTTTCTCAATATAGCTCTTCGGATCGTCGTGAGAGAAATCGGGGGGTACTTGGATGTTTAGGATGTTTTTTGCCGCTCTTCTGCCGCCATCAACGCCACTGCTCAGGGCCTCAAAGTTGCCTTTCAGAACTAAGACCCGACCTACTACCTCATATTCCACGGTTGTTCACCTTCAAGCGCTAAGCGTTGAAATGCTGCTATCCGATGTGTGACTCAACATATGCCAGAAGCGTCGCGAGCTCTGAGAAAACGGGGCTGTTGCTTCGTAAGTCGTTATATACTCGTTGTGCAACACCGTGCGTAAAATCGCGGCTTTCTATCGGCGTCTCTTCCAATATCACGAGTTTGTCCGCTGCAAGTTCAGCTGCTTCGAGGTTCTTTAGGTTCGCCGACCCGAAGCAGATGTTTGGCAGTACGACGATGCGTGCTTCTTGAATGAGTTGCACGTTACGGCTGTGCACCTCACTCGAAATGGGAGAAAACGGTGCTTCGACAGCGCACTCAATGCCAAAGTACTGCGCTAATTCGTAGTCGGTGTCGAGTGTATTGACCACGCCAGCGGAGACGCTCAAGCCCCGTTGGACAAGCGCATGGATGACAGGTGCCCCCGTGCCCCCGCCGGGGATGACGTGCACCTTTTCAGAGCTGCGCTCTCCAGGCGTTTGCTGGGGGAGAAGTGTTATCGAAAAAGCGTTCGTAATCGGGTGTTTTCTTACGAGCGCTGAGACGTCAAACGCTTCCGTGATGTGCTCTTGAGTTAATACTTCTTCGACGGTGCCATCAGCGATGATCTCCCCACGTTTTAACAGCAGCAGCCGATCACAGTACTGAGCGGCAAGGTTGAGATCATGAATCGCAGCGATAACCGCAATGCCAGAAGCCGCAAGGCGCCTTACAAGATCAAAGATTTCAATCTTGATCCCAATGTCGAGCTGTGATGTCGCCTCGTCAAGAAGGAGGATCTTGGGCTCTTGGGCCAACGCTCGGGCAATGATGACGCGCTGTCGTTCCCCACCTGAGAGCTCGTTAATCTTGCGATCGGCAAACCGAGCGACATCGGTCACCTCCAAGGCCTTTCGCACCACGTCAAAATCGTGCGTCGATTCGGTTCCGAGGAATCTGATGTGGGGGCTCCTGCCCATAAGCACGACCTCCTCGACGGTAAAATCAAAAAAAAACGTGTCGGTACTCTGGGGCACGACCGCCATCTGTTGCGCGAGTCGTTTCGGCTTAATCCGGTAAACATCTGCATCATCGAGCGTTATAATGCCGACTTGTGGCCTTAGCACCCCGCTGATTGCTTTAATGAGCGTCGTCTTTCCTGACCCGTTAGGGCCGACGAGACCGATCACCTCGCCGGGCCTGACCGTCAGTTGCGCGTTATTGAGGGCTTGGGTCTGAACATAATAGCAATCAACGCCATCTACTCGCACACGTCCAGGTCCCCCTGTTTCAGAGCCACTTTCTTGGCCAAGTATACGCATTAACCGTTTCCTCGTCCGTTGTATGTGCGGCAGCAACTAAAAGATGTTTTTCCTTCTGCTCCTGACCAGATACATAAAAAACGGGGCGCCAAGCAACGCAGTGATAATCCCAACAGGCACCTCAGAACCAGGTATTGCGGACCGCGCAATAATGTCGGCCCAGATGAGTAAAATGCCACCGAAGAGCGCAGAAGCAGGAATGAGCGCCTTATGATCCGGACCGGTAAACGTCCGCACCACGTGGGGCACGATGAGCCCGACAAATCCGATGATGCCGCAGAACGCGACAGCAACTCCCACTATGAACGAAACGGTTACCAAGAGAATCTTCTTGAGGCTCTCCACCGCCACGCCGAGGTGCTGCGCTGATTCTTCCCCTGACAGCATCAGGTTCAGGTCGCGCGCGTATGCGTAGACGATGACCGTCCCGACGAGAACTACGGGGAACGTTATCTCTACGTACTCCCATCTGCTCGCCCACAGCCCCCCCATGAGCCAAAAAACAAGTTGGTGTAGATTCTCCCCCGAGAGGAACATTAGGAATGAGATCAACGCTGAAAAGAGGGTTGAGAGCGCAATGCCCGAAAGCAGCAGCAGCGAGACTGAGCTCTTCGGGCCGATCATCGAAAGCGCGTATACCGTGAAGGTAGCGAATATGGCGCCCGCGAATGCCGCGGGCGGAACGAAGACCGCGCTTACAAGCCCAAATGAGATAATGAGGGCAGCGCCAAACCCAGCACCGCTTGACGCTCCCAGTACATAAGGATCTGCCAACGGATTTTTAAAAAGGGCCTGCATCGCGACGCCTGCAACGGCGAGACCGGACCCCACGAGGAGTGCCATGAAGGTTCGGGGGAGGCGTATCTGATATACGATAATTGCCTCAGCTTCAGACCACGTGTGGTTTGTAGGGAAGACCAAATTGGTAAGTATCGCCACTATCTTTTGCGGGGCTATCCATACTGGGCCGATGGCAACGCCCGCAATGACCGTCACGAATAGGGTAGCTGCAAGAACGAGGAGCGTCGTGTTTCGTTTCATGCGAATGCAATCGCGTCTCTTATGCTGGACTTTGCGCGAGTAAATGACTACGATGCTTGGCGAATAATTCCGGCAATCAGCTCCATGGCATCGAAGGCGCGTGGCCCAGGACGGGAAATGATATCAGTATCCAAGATGAAAATCTTGCCATTCTTGATGGCATCGACCGTAGAGAGAGCCGGGTCTGACTTGACCTGTTGAATTGCCGTTGAGTTCATCGCACTGTTGGCGATAATCACCGAAGGGTTGAGAGCAACTATCGTTTCCTTGCTCAGCGTACCATACCCACTTACGTTTGCCAACGGCGCGACGTTTATGCCCCCTGTTCGAGCGATTATATCCCCTTCAACAGTGTCCGCGCCTGCAGACATTATCGGGTCGTACCACACGAGGTAGAGCACGCGCGGGTGTGAAGCAACAGAGGCGTTGCTCGAAATCATTCTTTGTGTCAAATTCGCGACGAGAGTGCTGCTTTTTCCGGTAGTGCCCGTCACTTTGCCGATCAATGAAAGGTCGTTCAGTATACCAGTTAAGCTACTTGGCGCGATGACGACCGTCTTTATCCCATACCCTTCTAGCGCCTGGATAACCGTATCTTTGTTTTCTGAAGCAGCAAAGATGACATCAGGGTTAAGGGAAACGATTTTCTCAATGTTGGGCGAGCTGAATCCACCAACTTTTGTTATGTTGTTAGCCGCTGGCGGATAGTTGTCAAACGTGGTGCCGCCGACCACCTTGTCGCCGAGTCCGAGGGCGAACAAGTCTTCCGTAATGGCAGGAGCGAGTGACACAATACGATTAGGTGTATGAGCGATGGTGACTGTTCTTCCAGCATCATCGGTGACCGTGATGCCGCCCGATTGAGTTGTTTGGTTTGAAGACAGCTGTGTGCACCCTGCCCCCAACGTAGCGAGGAGTACAGCGGCGATCACGATGCTCGCTACTGTTTTTTGTGTTCTGTTCATATTAATACCCCATAAACGACAAGAGCGAACCTGAGGCGAATTCAAGCACAAGGACGGCCACGTTGTCCCGCGTTAGGGGGGCACGAGCCGGTGATAGGCAGACGGAGTGCCACGCCCCTCGTGAAATCGGCCCATTCGGGCGGGCATCGGGAGGAGGTGATGGATCCGCTCGCAGCTTGATTTTGACATCAACCACGTCAACCCCACGAAGGGGGGTACAACCGCCCGCTATACCGTTGTCAAAGCCGGCTCTAGGTCCCATTGGTTAAGAGTACCTTATCATATATCAATTTATCTTGATAATTATCAGTTTTACTTGATAAATCAAGAAGCAAGCGGCCATAAGGATTGGTGTGCTTCTTCGTGGAGAAGCGTCAAAGTTGGTTTTCTAGTTTGCGGTACGCTTCTTTGCATCACTTCCCTGTGGTGGCGCTTCTAACTGATGTTCTATTGTCAATAGGTGATAGTTACGCGGTGGTGATGTTGGCTGAGTTGCCGTTGATAGTGACGCTTTCTATGACACAGCTCTGAAATGACAAAGAATAGGCGACTAACACTTTCATCCTTCTTTTGGACAAAACATACAGTTTTAGAGAAAGAGACAGAGCACCCCCTCGCGTTTATCGCACAATTGGGGGGGATATCGTTCGAAGCTACACGCGTCAAGAATAACAAGGCAGTACGCGCAATGGGGGGCGGCGGGGCGTTGTTACACATGTATTAAACGTGCAGACGTAGGTGAAGAGATGATCCATCGAAGCATTTCGCCGCCGTACGAGTATGTCACCACTGAAGGGCATCTTACTGCCATCATTGAGCGTATCGCACCTTCGTCGGTCGTGGCTATAGCGCTCGGAACCACGGGTCCCGACACCTTTGTTGACCGTATACGGACCCTTCAATTGGCAGTACCCGATCACGCTCCGGCCGTTATAGATTGTGCCCAGGTGCCCCAAGAGGGGTTGGCGAAGCTGCAGGACCTTTTTGAGATACCGGCCGTCAAGGTAATGCATAACGGAAAGCTCGCCCTCAAGTTCCTCTGTCAGGCCGGATTCGACCTCTCAAGCCCCTATTTCGATACGATGCTTGCCTCGCAACTGCTTAAGGGTGGGTTGGAGGCAAGACACGATCTGAAAACCGTGGCAAAAGCATATCTTGACGAGCACATGCCGGAAACGTGCGGCAATTTTCGAGCCATAGCCCTTACCGAACGGCAACTTCGATGTGCTGGACAGATGGTCGGCGTGGTCTTGGGCCTCCATGCGACGTTATCTGAGCGTATTGAGAGTGCAGGCCTCACTGATTGCATGCGTTTAGAGTGCAACTGCCTCCCCGCTGTTGCGGCAATGGAGCGCAACGGCATGCTCATGGACATGGAGCAATGGCGGACGTTGCAGGACACTTATAACGAGTTGGAGGCGGCCCTCGCGTATGAGGTGTGTCGCGAGCTGACGACGTCGGGACAGCGTACCCTCGGTGACGTCGCTGCTCTCAATCTTGGCAGCCCCCATCAGGTGAAGCGTGCCCTCAGAAGCGCAGGCGTTCCTGTCCGCAACGTGCGCGAGGACGAGTTGCTTAAGTTTGAGGAGGCACATCCCGTAATATCCCGTTATATCCGCTACAAGCACGTCTTAAAGCTCAAAAACGGCTTTTTGGATGCCCTCCCCCGTCACGTTCATCCATTGACGGGAAGGATACATCCCACCTTCCTTCAGGTCGGCACGGTGAATGGGAGATTCGCGTGCCGTAATCCCAACCTGCAGCAAATTCCGAGAGACGGTACGGTAAGGGGGTGTTTTGTTGCGGCACGTGACTATCATCTTGTGATCGCCGACTACGCGCAGTTTGAGCTGCGGGTCGTTGCGGACATCAGCGGCGATGAGACCATGACGCGGGCGTTCCAGCGGGGTGAGGACTTGCATAGGTTGACCGCATCGCTCGTGCTCGATACGCCCCTTGACCAGGTGACGAAGGACGAGCGCATTGTCGCAAAGGTGCTGAACATTGGGCTCATCTACGGAATGGGCGCGCGGAGCTTACGGCGATATGCGAATTACAACTATGGGGTGCACTTAACCCTCGAAGATGCGTACGAATTTCGCAGACGTTTCTTTGATGCATATTCAGGCGTGCGGGCGTTCCACCGCAGTATGAGCACCACACCTCTTACCTCTATCCGGACCTTGAGCGGAAGAATACGCAGGTGGGCGGACGGCCAAGACCCAAAGCTGACTGAACTGCTGAACACGCGGGTACAGGGAACTGCTGCGGATATTATGAAACGGGCGGTGAATTCTCTGCACGAAGCGTTGGGCCCTACGAGGGCAAAAATCGTCTGCTGTGTGCACGACGAGTTGCTGGTCGAAGCGCCACAGGTACGCGCTGCCGAGATAGCTGAGACCGTCGCCTACCACATGCGAGCAGCGGGGTATGAGTTTCTACGAAATGTCCCGCTTGATGTCGACGTGGCGGTTGCTCGGAGCTGGGCGGGAAAGGGATGAAGTGTTTGCTTACGTCTCTAGGTCATACCCTTCGCACTCTTTTGAACTCAACCGGCTCAAACTGCGCACAACCCTCGGGACGATAGGATGTGTGGTTGGCAAATCGCCGCGTAGGCTCCATTTTTTCAGGCACCGGACAAAGCTGATAAAAATGCTTACATGAAAGACACATCAACATCGCGATCTGCTCCTCCTCGATTTTGCTTGAAGTTGGGCTTTTCGCAAGGAAGTTGTGAAAGTAACACGCTCAAAGACGCTCGAAGTCACTTGAGTGCACGCCGCGTCGCATAGCGATGAGTGAAACGCACTGAAACCCGCACGCAGCAGGCATTGGCCACGAGTTGTGCAGGGTCCTCGGACACCAGCGATGGAAGGCAGCCTATTCGTGTATGAGCTGAGGATGAGCTGTGTTGGCAACTGCGCGGCTGCATCGTCGGTTAGCACTTTTCCCGCGCTTTTTACGTTTCACTGCGTAATGGCGTCGAGCGCAACCTTCAGCTGTTGCATCTTCAACGGCGACATAAGCTCGATTCAAGCGGGCTCTCAATACACGTTCAATAGGAAACGATTAAGTCCGTAAACCTCATTCATAACGTGTTGAAATAACAGAATTAAGAAGGTATAGAAATGAAAAAAATTGGAGTAGCGAGTTTAGCAGTAGTCATCTCAGTCGCACTAGCGATATTGTGTGCAGGCTGTACCTCGACGACGACGCCAAGCCCAAGTGCAGGCACATCCACCGGCAACGCAACGTCGCTGGGAGCGGGTATCACTGTCGTTCAAGATAAAAATTTCACTATCCAACTTGAGTCGAATACGGCGTCGACGGGCTACCAATGGGTGCCGACCTATGACAACGCTTCCATAAGCTTCATCGGTCAGATGACCTTCGCCAGCAGCACCTCACTGATTGGGGCGCCCGCTGCAGATATCTTTACTTTTAAAGGTATCAAGCAGGGAACGAGTACCATCACATTCAACTACATCAGTCCATCGAACCAGACAACGAATAGTGTGAACTACACCGTCACGTGTACATCAACAACAAACATCCCACAAGGAAACGCGGTCCTTGTCTCACAGGGGCAAAACTTCACTATACAGCTACAGTCGAATCCGTCGACGGGCTACGCCTGGAATGCGACCTTTGACAACTCTACTATAACCTTTGTAAACAAGGCGACTGCAAGCAGCGTAAGCACCGTGAGTCCGACGATCGCTGGAGCGAGCGTCACTGACTTGTTCACTTTCCAAGGGATCAAACAGGGAACGAGCGTTATCACGTTCAACAACATCAGTCCATCGAACCAGACAGCGAATAGCGTGAGCTACACGGTCGTAATCAAGTCCACGTTGTAAGGGCGTTCGCCCTTCTTTTTCTTTTTTAACTATCATCACTACACGTGCCCTGCACGGGGATCGGCCGCTATCAGACTAGCAGCAGCGAGCTTCTTTTTTCGAAAAAGACTTTAAAGCGCACCGTTTGCTCTTTCGGAGCACCTATGAGGCTCTTTGGTTTAGGATACGAGATGCCTCGGTTGAATGTGCTCGGGTCGCTCGTGGAGCAAAATGTAAAAAAAAGCGCCATATATCCTAAGCCCCCCCTAGCCAGTCCCGAGCGGAGAGCGACAAAGTCACGAAGATGAACACATATTCTTAAGCCCGCTTCTCTGCGCACGTTTTCTGACCGCGTTTCTCTTTTCCGGCTCTATATTGATCGTATATTCGTTGCCGGATATATGCTTCGTAGCAGGAACTGTGAACGTGCAGTAGCAGTGCTCAAACTCGGCTACGTCGGTAACAGTGCCGGCAATCCCGAGAACCTAATCTCACTGATCCTGCGAGGCGGAAAACGGCCCGAGAAAGAACCCTGCGTGACGACAATCGACACGCGTATGCCTTGAGGCTTGTACACCGTCGGCGAGTATATGCGAGTATATAACCCTTTTTGGGTGATGCTGAACGCTCGCTGTGTGCTAACAGTTTTGTTCTCTCCGTTATAGTGAAGCAACGTCGTTTAGGGCAAAAAATGTGAGAGAAAAACTAAACAAACAGGTGGGCTATTCCATTTGACATAAAGATTTCATAATCATCCTGCGCGAAAAAAGGGTGAGCAAGCTGGGCGACGCAAGCGCTACTTAGGAGAAGGGGATACGTAAATTCGTCTCTCTTCAAAATCGGTGCATCAAAATGAAATCACTCTGGAAAGGATCAATAGCGTTTGGACTGGTCAACATTCCTATAAAACTCTACTCAGCAATTGAACAAAGGCCACTCAAAATGCGGCTCTTGCACAAAGAAAAGCTCTCACCGATTCGGTACAAAAAATGGTGCGACGCGTGCACACAAGAGGTATCACAGGATGAGATCGTGCGGGGGATCGAAGTCTCTCCGGACAACTACGTTGTCATTAATGATGAGGAGCTTCGTTCTATCAGGCCCGAAAAATCCACCTGGATAGAGATTGTGGAGTTTGTTCATTCCCGTCAAATCGACCCAATTTTTTTTCAATTCCCACTATTACGCAGGGCCTGAAAGGCCAAAGGACAAGAGTATTTCCTGTTTAGGGACGTGCTCCGCCAGACCGCTAAGACCGCGATTGGCAGGTTTGTCATGCGGGAAAAGGAACACGTGTGTGCGATCGAAGCATACCGACAGGCGCTACCCCTGACAACGTTGAATTATGACTATGAGATTCGGGATATCGCGCGGGTCGACGGTCTTACAGAGGAGCCAACAATCTCGCAATCTCTTAGGCGCTTTCCTCAGGTCGGCAAGCGCTCAAAGGGCGGTAAAGCTTACCCCTCTTTTTTGCTAGTTGGCGCGGCCGTAACTTAGTACCAAAACGCCATGACGTACAAATCCGTCGTGTCGACAATGATCCAGGCTTCACCCGTGTTTGTAGTGCCACTCCAATACGTTGATTGGTCGTCGCGCGTCACATATCCTTGTCCGATGAAGTTATCTCGGTAGGCTAGCGCCCCCGCTTGCGTGTCCTGAATGTTATCATAGGTTTGAATCTCAACAGTTGCAGTCGTCGTCCCTCGCGCGACCGTACCTCGGTAGACGTCATTCCCGATCGTGTTAATGCTATGCGATAACGGCTGTTTGATCGCGAACTTCATACCTGTGAGTATGCCCTCGAAGTACGCGACGACATCCTTGGGGCCAGCTGACGGTGTTGGCGTCGCTTGCACTGACGGCGTTGCCGATACTTCAGCAAACAGGCGAGAAGTAGGGCTTGGACTTGATTGCGAGGTCGAAATGCACCCGGCCGCTACTATTGTGCCGATCAGCAGCAGCCCAACAGCGATGACAGTGACTTTCATGTTAATCAGAGCAACTCTTAAATTACGGTCTATTTCTTCGTTTTAGCGGATAAGCGTTTGTTCGGGGTACGTTCAACTAATCCTCGCAACGTACTTTTCCGCGCGTCACACGAGCCATTTCTACCGTGGAGGATTATATTGATGCTGACCCCGGTCCTTTCTCCTGTAATACAACACTGCGCCAACGATGAGCGCGAGGATGGCAATGGCGATTACGGCGACGACGGCATACGCCGCAAGCCCATCAAGACCGAACAGCGAGAATCCCGCTGTACTAGACGAAAACGTTTCGTCCTGTTCGGTGATGAGGACATCACCAGGTATGTTGTACTGTTTATCAGTCGAGTTATTCCCTTGTGCAGCGAGGAGGAGGGTGCTTGTACCCTTCGTGAATCTCGAGTAGCGGTAGTCCTTGCTGTGGTCGCCATATGTCTTCTCGCCCCGGGCGGTAAGTTTCCAGCCATCGGCGTTGGCAAAATTCACTTGCTCGTTGTAGTGTGCCGTATTGTCTTCTGGATTACTCGCAAAGTCGATGAGCGTCGTGCGCAACTTGTCAGGTCCAGGATTCTTCACCGTAATGCGAGGGCCCCCCCACGGCCCCGTGCCCTGGGTAATCGTGCCTGGGAACACATTATTGATAACAATGATCGGCGGGACGTAGATGCCGGGCTGCTGTGGTGTCGGTGTCGGTGTCGTAGGACTCGTCGGTTTAACGATGGTTGCTTTTGGGGTCGGTGTCGCGACGCTGGGCGTGGCTGTCGGTTGTTGGGCGGTGGGAGTAGCAGCGCCTCCGGTTACGGTACAGGTCCACGACGTAGTTGCAGTAGCTCCAGACGAGGTGGTTACATCGGCTCTAAACGTGAAAGTGCCTGCTTGCACGAACGTCCAAGGGGTAACGTATGCGTTACCAAAACTATCGGCAGTTACAGCCCCTATCGTTCCTCCAGAGAGATGTTCTACTGGTTTATCGTTAAGATAGAAGTACACCGTGGCCCCCTTAGCCGGCGAACCATCTTCCGTAACGTGTACAGCTAACGTGGTTTCCTGATTGACTACCGCTGTTGTTGGTCCCTCTACCCTTATTGCTACCGACTGGTACATAAGGGTGGACGCGGACGTAGGAATCACCGTGAAAATAGTAGGCGCTAAAAACAAAATCGTGAGTAACAAACTTATTGGGGCCGCTCGTTTCATGCCTACCATAGCATCGCTAAAGTATAAAAGAATTATTCATTTGAATTTCAGCATTCTTAAACTCGCGGACTACTCTCCCTTTTTTGCGGATTGGCGCTGATAAATAGCTTTTCAATAGCTGCCCAAAGTGAAATTCTCGGACGAAAAATAAGCATTTTCTGCCGTTTGCTGTCTGGAAGCCACGCGTCGTAGCGGCTTTTAAGATACTGATGGCGCTAGCTGGTAGATCGCTGCCGGATTTTTTAGGGTGCGTCATCCGTTAATTGTTTTTCAGTCAGCGATTTCGAGGACGAGTTCGTCCACTTGAACCAATCGTTGTGCATAGTAAAATGTGGCCTGTTTAGCCGGACAGTCACTCGCGAAAAGTGGTGGAAGCGATTTACACTACAGCGTTGCGACTCTGCGCTCGCACGCCGCGGTGTGACACAGACACGCTGTCACGCTTTTCCACGAAATCGCTGCCTCACGCGGCCTTATGAAACCACTCTGTGTAGTCTGGATCGGAGATGAGCGTGATGGCAACCAACGCAACGACCATAAAAAACGGGGCCTGCCTCTACGGCCTCCGCTACGGATGTGTGAACACCACAAACGATCCGAACTGTAACAAGTGCGCAGAGCGCATCGCCGATGCGGTGAACAACGTGCTTCGCCCCCGGTTATAAATTAAGCGAAATAGCGCTGTAGCCGCGCTGGTCATCCTTTTTTCGTTAGCGCGAGGCCTCTGCTGACCTGTGCTACTGCACAACTTAATAACTGTTTACAGATGTCACGCAAAGGGTCTCTTGTTTTTCCGGAAACTCGCTGTCCGGAACGACGCACTTATTCATTCAACTTCCAGTAGACCCGATGGTCATTAATGTCGTAAGTCACTTTGTAGGTGCTGACAAGCCCGCTTAAGTGACCCTTAATGGTGGTGACGGAAAGCCAATACTGGGCCATATTGTCCTGCACGTTAAGCTCTTTGAGGACGGCGTAGATGAGCTCTTCTGTTGATCGGTCGCTCGTTAAGAGTCGCAGTATCATATCATCAATCTGGGCAAGTTGCTCTAAATGAAGCGTGATTTGTTCAACACTTTCATCCTTTGTCATAACCGCGCCGTGACCCGGAACCAGCCAGTCGAACGCGGTTTTTTTGATCACGTCAAGCGAGCGGCGCGTAAGCTCGACATCTATAGAATATGGCAGTTTATGCTGTTCCCAGACCGCTTTCGAGTACAGTGCGTCTCCTGCAAAGAGCACGCCGTCGCATAAATAGCCCGTGTGCCCCATCGTGTGACCGGACAAGGGCAACGGGGTTATCGTCCCTTCGAACGTGTACTCTTCGGTATACCGGTCGACCTTACACGGCTCTCCGAGGAAGAATCTTGTCGTCATCTCTACTGGTGGACGCGCCCAGTTAAACATGCCTCGCACGTTGACCTCCGGAAGCTCTATTAAAAATGCGTCCTCTTTCGGAGCGACCACAAGCGCCCGCGTGCGTTTCTGCAGGGTACTCGCCCACGCGAAATGATCCGCATGTCCATGTGTGATGAGAATTGCTGTAAGATCGAGCGGAACATCTACAACGGCTGCATCGATCAAGTGATTTTCGTATAGGCCGACGTTGGTACTCCCGAGAATGCACTTGACGTCGTTTAATTCGATGACTTTTTGCTTCACTCTGTGTTGCACTCCAAATAGTCTTCAGCAGTTCGTGCGCGTCTTCCAGCACGCGAACAATGCGACAAACCGCACCCAATATTTCCAGCGATCCAGTGTTAGCAGGTACTCAGCGATAACTCTAACGGAGCAGAAGCATATGGCACGCTAATAATGACCGTTTGAGTATGCTGCTAGAGCTACTAGAGCAGTCATGTCTCCGGTCTCGCCGTAACGCTGTGTAAGCGGCACTCTCGCACAAAATGAAGCCTAATGAGCGAAAGTGCGCTACAGGTTCGCGGTGGCGTTGTGGGTTAGGTCGTTATACGAGATGGCGACAGGAACTGCAGTTTGTGGTATTTCGAAGACGATAGTTCCGTTGACGGTGTCTCCTGGTTGCGTGGCATTGGTCATCGGAAAATAACCCTGACTCCCAACAGTTGCAAACAAATCAAGCCCGACAGAACTCCCATTTGAAAGGCGCATATCGAACCAAAAGGGGTTAACATCCAGATTTTTTATATCGATGTTTTTCAATGTTGCGTTGTAGAGGACGAACTTGTTGCCTGTGCCAGCTTTGGAGAGCGATCCAATGGTCGTGGCCTCTCTCAGCGGGGTAACCGTCAGCATAAGGCCTGTTTGTGCTGTTTGGGTCGTTTGTGCTTGCGGAGTTGGACTTGTCGTTGTAGGCGACGACGTGCATCCTGCTCCTGCAACCGTCAAGACGAATAGAAGCACGATCACCGCACTCACCAGTTTCTTATTCATTTTCACACCTTTTTTTGCTTAGATCATTCGTGTTATTCGTTTTATTTTTATTCTCTTCCTATCCGACGCTAAGCGAGCGAGATAGACACGTAACTATGCGGCGTTATATCATAAGCATTTGCGTTTCATTAATAGATGTGCGCATATAAAGCCTAAAGATCACGCTTCTTCTGCGTTTTTAACGCTGACGTCTAAAAATACGGCTAGGGCCCGCACATTGCCCCCACGTGACGATTGGCGTGGTCATTTGTCCTGTCCGGGGTGTGTCTATCTCGCTTCACATCTCTGCAGGTATCCTGGCGGTTTTGTCCGTTGACACCAAATTCAAAGCTCTCCGCCTCGCTGAGGCCGCTGACCAAAAGGGTTATATGAAGGCCTTTTCATGAGCCGATAGTGGTTGTTGACATGGTTTTGTTTATTGGCGTGGAGGCGTGTGTGCAGTATGGCATTTGTGTTGAAGAGTGTCCGGCCGCCGCCATTTCATTGAAAAGCGTGTCTGCGGTGAAGGTCGAGGACTGCGTTCGTTGCGGTAACTGTGTCGACGTCTACCCATCCAGAGCTATCACATTAACGTGAGGAGAGTTATGTCAAAGCGAATACAAGTCGGCGTGCTTGGTGCTACCGGCGCAGTCGGACAGCGTTTCTGTCAACTGCTTGAGGCCCACCCGTGGTTTGAGGTCGGCGCAGTCACTGCCTCTGAACGGAGCGCAGGGAAGAGCTATGAAGACGCGGTCGATTGGCGCTTGAGCACCCCTATACCAGACAACATAGGTGACCTTCGCGTCATACCGACTCGGTCAGACGACATGCCGAAAGACGTGAAACTAGTCTTTTCGTCTCTTCCGGCCGATATCGCAGAACGCGTCGAAGCGGATTACGCCAGCGACGGCTTTGGCGTTTCGAGCAACGCCGCCTCGTACAGGATGTTCGACGATGTGCCCCTCCTCATTCCCGAGGTCAACAAAGACCACATGCAATTGATCCAGATACAGAAAGAGCAGCGCGGTTGGGACGGTTTCATCGTTACCAACCCGAATTGTTCCACCATCGTGCTCGTCATGACGCTTAAACCGCTCATGCAGCTCGGGCTTACCGACGTTAAGGTCGCGACGATGCAGGCGGTATCTGGCGCGGGGTACACCGGGGTTTCATCTATGGCCATCCTCGATAACGTAGTGCCCTATATCGGTGGAGAGGAGGAGAAGATGCAGACCGAGACACCAAAGATTCTGGGCGCCTTCGACGGAACGAAAGTCACCAACGCGAGCGTCACAGTCAGCGCGATCTGCAATCGCGTCCCGGTGATCGACGGACACACTGAATCGGTGTGGGTAGACGTCGACGCCTCTCCTGAGACTGTGAAACTAGCTATGGCCTCGCTTCCGCCCCTGAAAGGGTTGCCCTCTGCCCCTGAACGGCCCATAATCGTCAGAGAGGAAGACGATCGGCCACAGCCTCGGCTAGATCGTGATGTCTACGATGGAATGAGCGTCACCGTTGGCAGGGTGAGGCGTGATGTCGTCAAAGGCATAAAGTATACGCTGATGGGTCATAATACTATAAGGGGGGCTGCAGGAGCTTCGGTACTCAACGCGGAGATACTCGCTGCTGAAGGATTCCTTAAATAGGGGTGAGAACAGCGCTGATTGACTGTTGCTCATTATAATCCGATTATTCCGAAAAGCCGCTGGGCACACGATTTTCGACGAGTTATGACGACGCGTGAACCAGTCATAGGCACGCGTTCGGGTGCAAACAGAAAGCGATAGGCCTTTATTTACGATAGTCACATTAGAGGGTACCACTGTTGGAGTGATATAATGGCAGAAATGACGACAACACAAGTTGAAGAGCAGCTGGCTAAGCACAAGTTCATTGACCGGGGCGGCGCACAGAAAGACCCAGAGGGCATCCGATTTCGGTTGTTCTCGATCGGCGCGCAGAGCAACCTATTGCTCGAAGTCGGATCGGAAGACGGGATCAGGGTCCTTCTATCTACCAAGATGGAGCCGCTTGTCGAACGGCTGAAGGGAAGTGGCGAGATCGTCCTCGACGAGTCCAAGAGCTTCACGCTTGCCAAGGACGAGAAGGTTAAATTTGTTAGCGAGCGAGGAGAGCCGTATTGGTGGGCCTACAAGGTCGGGGATTATTTAGAAGAGACGCTTCTCAAGGCTATCGACATGTACGAGACGATGCTTGGTTGGGGGGAGGAGATTACGAGCGCCCCTCCGGCTTCAGAGTAACGTGCTGAAAAGCTGAGAAAGGATCCAAACTTCGCTTTTGAGCGCTTAACGGCCGCGGTTTATTTGCGCGGCGAGTGAGAACTTTAATATACGAACGTGTGATAAGGGTAACCTGCGGGCTCGTGGTCTAGCTGGTTATGACATCGCCTTTACACGGCGAAGGTCGGGCGTTCGAATCGCCTCGAGCCCATCTGTTTTTGTAATTCTTTAGACGATGTCAATTCGAGGCAGTAACGGCACCTTAAAACGCGCTTGTATCCCTGGGGTGTTCGTTGCATCTTACCGTGCCCCTTTCGGACCGCAACGTGGCTAATAGCCAATCGTTCCGCTCGAGTTATCATATTAGAAACACTTATCCGAGCTATCCGCGCGTATCTTGATACTCTCTAAATAATCGGGATCGCTCTCGTCGCGCGGTATGAGTGTTATGTCGTCACCCCAGGCGTCTTTTATCTCATAGGATTCGGCGACCGCTTCGCAATAGTAGGTATGTCCATATAGCGCTCCCCGGAGCGTATTATATTTAGCGACGACGTAAATCGTATTTTTATCAATAAGCGCGGTTTCGGGCGCGCCGTTAACCTCTACTGTCGATATGATTATTCCCTTAACGCCATAGCGCGCTATCTGTGTTTGACTTGGACGGCAGCATGCCATTTTTAATCCTCTATGCCCTCGATGTTTATCGCATATCGTGCTTTCGAGGTCTGTCGGCTTCGTTATGCGCAGTTCTCCCTCTTTACTTTACACGAAGCCGCTGCCTACATTCCGTCGGAACTAAAATTGCCGAGATTACAGGTGAGGTCGGTTAGATCTCCGTGCACGATTAACCGTGGGGTAATCCATATCTTTTTGTCATTAGTTTGCATGTCCATCGCGTGTAAAGCCACGTCCGGTTGTCTACTTAAACACTGCGCTTTGATAGAATTCCAACGATGTTATTGAGTTTAGCCATCGAGTGTTTAGAACACCGCGCGGATCAGTAATACCTATCCTGAAGTGTTATGCGCGGACGCCTATAATACTCGCAATAATAAAGCAGCTTATCCCGGTCGCCGCGTAACTCACACTTAACATACCTTTCGCAGCGCGTGCAATATGTCATTATAAGATAACTGGCCGGCACCATCTACGTTCGTTTCCTAAGTCCGGATAAAGTAATAATATGCGCGAATATGATACTATGCACGTCCGGAACCGCGCCTTACACGCCGTCCGTTTGCCCAGGAGATACGCCTATATGATCGAAAAAACCATAACGTATAGCACGGCGGCGTTATAGTTAATACTGCGCGGTAGCGTATCTCTGTAAGTAGACGGCGAGAGCGTGAAAAAACGATATCCTAAGCACTTTCATAAAGGTTTAAACGTGCGTACGATTAGACCGGTTCGTCTTTTTTTACGCGCGAAGGGTTGTTTTAAGTGTACAGATACGCAAAAACAGATAAAAGCGGGTGGCGAATGCCCGTATAATATACCCACCTTGCATTGTGCGGTGTGCAGGTGCCTCTCACCTTAATATTTTAGAGTTAACGACGACGACTGGCAGCGATACATTAAACCAGATATGCGCGAATCCATTATTTGTCGAGCGTGCTATAACAAGATTAAAGCAGATATCGACGCCGCAAGTAGCTTCGCGAGGTAAGTACCTTAACCGATCCAACGTACACGCGAGCGGGATTCGCTTTTCTATGTCCAGATAACGCTAAGCTACCCGGAAAAACGGGCCGCCGCGTATACACTTCTAATCGTAACTGCGCGGATCAGTACTACCTATCCTGAATTATCAGGCGCGGACGGCGGTACTGATTGCAATAAGGTCCGCGCTCATCACCGTCGCGTAGCCTACGCCAAAATTGATATGGACGAAACGGGATCAGAACTAGGAGTTAGTAACATTCCAAACTTGGATAATGAGTGGGATATAAAGAACGAGGCAAATAGCAAGTATCGCGTTCGTAATCTCTTATTTAGCTAGAACTAAAGAACTTACATTTGCCGCCCTTTAAGATGGCGTCAGGTATGCTCTTATACGCTTTACATTTTAAAGCAGCTATGCGCTTCTTACAGTTATTACACGGCGAAGGTACAATGCCGCTACCAATCCCATAGAAACGAGAGATACATTTCGGGCATATATCCGTGTCAGATTTTTCAGGCGGTTCAAATAATTCGCCGCAGCGTTCACAGCGATAGAGTATTTGAATACCTTTACTATCTGACATACGTTCGCCGAATTTACGTTCGGCATCGGTAGATTCTTTAGTCTCCTTATACGGCATACAACCGCCACCCCCCTGATCGTATCCTATTCGTCCATCGCTCCGATCGCGTCATAATCCACCTACCTGACTACCGTTTGTTGGTTCGTTAATATCTGATAATAGTCGTCGACGTTCGCATTATCGAGATATTCATTTGTATTTGAGGCACCGCCGAGCATTAAACCAATATAGGCAGTCGGTTCGTACATAGCGATATGCACCTTAGGCGTTGCTGGGTCCGACGAATTCGTTGTGCCTAGATATCCATACCAGTAGATAAGTCCCGACGAGTTACTGGTTATAGATTCCTTGTAGTTGTTAGATTTTTGTGTAGCTATGGTGGCGTCATAGGTAGCCAAAGCGGTTGATCTATCCTTAGTTGATACAACGGTTACATCTCGCTTATACGGTATTGCGTTCTTTTCCCCATCGGTTACGACTCCGTGATACGTGATTGTGTCACCTTTTTGGGTCATCGTAAACGGCGTTTTAACCGTGACCCTTTAGCCGTGTAGACCGAGTTAATAGCGCCTGCCAGGTTATCAACCGCGAGATTTCCTGACGATACCGGTACCGATGTCGCCTGGTTCGGCGACGTCGTCGACGTCGTGCAACCGCATATACTGATAACTAACACCGCGAGGGTAGTTATACATAATACCACTCTCATTTGCTTCATTTCTTCGCCGCTCGTTTTTACCCTGTGATCGGCCTTGTTACAAAGGGCCGTTCTTTCCTTCGTGCGAATTTAAAGTTAAAACACGCAAAACTCGACTTTGCAGCTTATATCTTCGTATTCTTGCGCAGCCGCGATACATAAGAAAATATGAAACGCAAAGATTGCGCAACGATATCGGTACACTTAAAGAGCTTTACGCGGCGAAGGTCGGGCGTTCGAATCGCATCGAGCTCATCTGTTTTTTTGGTGTGGCTCTCATTCTTTTAGCCACCGAGAGTTGTCGTGCCTCGCCCCTCACTTCATAAATGCAAGCTTATGTTCGACAAACGTGTGTGTCGTCGTGACCCCGTGAATGAGCCGTATGTCATCAACCGCGTGGTTCAATTCGGAAAGTTCGCTCACTTCGATGATGGCAACATAATCAAACTCTCCAAAAACATGCACAACTCTTGATATACCACTAATCTTCTCTAGGGCCTGCCACACTTCGTATTCTGCCCCACGAACAACATTCATCATTGCGAAACCAATTACCATTGATTAATCCCCCTTGTAATCATGCACAACACCAACATATCTATCTTTTTTAGTTTTTTCATCCCAAAGAAGAGGAGTTGACGCAAAAAGTCTTGACCGTCCGAAATTATAGCTGGGCGAATCTTCACGAAAAATCTAGGGTGAGGTTGCTAATTCAAATGAGCCGGTTCCTTCTACGTCCCTCGCTTGCCTGCACTTGAACTATTTTTATAAGTTCAATATCAACTATTAAAGGAAGAATAACAAATTCATCTAAAATTAGGTGGTGATTATGAGTTTCTTTTTCGAAGCAATCGAAACCATGGACCGGGGTGAGCTGGACGCCCTGGTTGATGAGCGCATACGCTACACAGTCCAGTTTGCTGCGGAAAATTCTCCCTTCTATCGCAAATGGTTCCGTACAAACAGGATTGACCCCTCAACCATTAGGGAACACGAAGACCTACGCGATTTACCTATTATATCTGGAAAAAACGTCAGAGAAAGGCAGCCTCCTGAGACGGAGGAATTCGAGTTCAAGTGCATAGACTGGCCGGAGGTGTACACCATCCACGAAACCAGCGGCACGAGCGGCAACCCTAAATCGTTCTTTTTGACCTGGGAGGACTGGAACCGATATGCAGAGAAGTATGCCCGGGCATTTGTCTCTCAAAATTTTACTTCCGGGGACCGGGTGGTGGTCTGCGCCTCTTACGGCATGAATGTGGGTGCTAACACCATGACCCTGGCCGCCCAGAAGATAGGCATGACCATCATCCCCATGGGGCGCTGCACCTTCCCAGTAAACGTCATAACCAAGTACCATCCCACCGGGATCGTGGGCAGTGTCTTTAAACTGCTTCGTTTGGCTAGAAGGATGGAATCAGAGGGATTAGACCCACAGGAATCCAGTATACAACGTTTAATAGCTGGTGGGGAAAGCTTTGCTGACGAATCACGGGCGTTCCTCGAAGAGGTCTGGGGTGTGCCGGTTTATAACAACTATGGCAGCACCGAGGGGACCATGTGCGGCGAGTGTCATGAGAAGGTGGGTTTACACGTACCCGAAGACTTGGTGCACCTGGACGTTTACGACCCGGCCCTGGACAACTTTGTGGAAGACGGAGAATGTGGTAGGGCAGTTTTAACCACTCTGTTACCCCCTGGGGGCAAGACCGGTACACTGCTATTGAATTACGACACGGAAGATACCACCGTGGTCATATCCCGTGATCAGTGTCCCTGCGGCCGCACCCACCTCCGGATCATGCTCCCCGAAAGGGAAGCCGAGACGGTGTGGGTGGCTAGTTCACCCTTTAACCGGGTGGATATAGAACGGGGCGTATTCCAGCGGGATAACATGGACTACCTTACGGGGGAGTATGAGGCCATTCTTTATGGCGATGCTGAGGAAACCACTCTCAGGGTCGGTATGGAATGTTTGGATACTAGTAACTGTGAAAAGGAGCTAGTCAAGGAGAATTTTCTTAAAAGTTTCCTGCAGCACCGGCCACTCCTATCGGAAGCTCACCAGGATGGTACCTTTAACATCCTCTTTAACTTTACTGAACCAGCCGGCCTCGAATTTTACCGGATCAGGGGACGACCAAAGCGTTTGGTGGACCGTCGCTGAGACGAAACAAAAAGTGAACTGGGCCTTCCTGAACGCTTAACGATGATAAAATTTAAAGGGACACTTGCACACCCTTCTGGAATAGATATTCCTTGACTTCCCGGACACTAAAAACTGGAACCTTAACAGCATCAGCGATGGTCCTAGTGTATTCCAAATCGTAACCATCCTGGGGCCCATCACCATTCATACCGAGGCTAAAAGAGACGGGATGAATTACAGCATCACCTTTTTTCTGATCGTGCGCTTGGGGACAAAGGGAGCGCCTGAGCCTGTTTGGGCTCACGGACACTGATTTCAACGTTCGAATTTCGTCGTGTGGTGCTTGGGTTTAGCGAGTAGTGCTTCTGTTGGCTGTAGTTGCCCACCCTTACGAGGCAAACGCGTGTATGTTGACCACCCCATAGTTGTCCGACGCAGCCAAGTCGTACCAAGTGCTTCCGTTGTGACTGACGAAGGTCACACCGCTTGGAGTCGCTGGCACTTTGTCGTTAAAGCCCGATAGCCAGGTTTGTATTGGGATCGGATAGCCGTCTCCGGGCGTAGTGAACTTAATCACGACAGAGAACCTCTGGCCCTTCGCCAGTGGTACAGTCTTGCTCAGGATCTTAGTATAGTACCCCGCATAGGGAACCGAACCCGAGATGGTCGACACAAGGGTACCGCTGTTTGGCTTGCTGGCCGTGGGGTTGACGTACACCTTTGCCGTATACTGGGTGCCCGCCGTGGCTGTCCAGAAGCTTACCGCTTTAAGTGTCCCGGTGGAAGTGGCCGTGAAGACGTTCGCTCCGTAAGCAGTGGAGTCTGTGGCCCATCCATAGGAGTCCTCCTGTCCGAAGGGATCGTACTGGTAGTTCGTCTTGTAGTTGGAGGTACTGGAAGCAGTGAAGACCGCGTTCTCAACGTGGCCAAAGTTTATGTCGTAGTACGAAACGTAGAAGTACCCGGATTTTCCAAACGACGTGCCCCAGCTGTTCTTTACGATCCACGCACCGTTTCCGGGAGGCGTCGTAGAGAAGCTCGTCTTGGGGTAGTTATCATTCCAACCGACAATTGTTACTGCGTGATTCCCGCCCGCGCGTGTCTTGTCATAGTACGCAGCCGTCGATGGGTTGTAGTATGGGGTCTTTGTGGCAGTTACATGTGAGGATGGGCCCGCCCACTGGAAGGCGGCATACACACCACCATACGTCATTAGAGCAGACTTGATGACGCCGTTGTCCGTTAGTGACTGCTTCAGCGGCAGGAAATACACGTTTTGTACGTGCTTCGCTATCCCGCACACGGTCGGACTCGTACACGCTGTAGTGTACGGGTCACATGTGCTCGTCACCGGCCCTGCATAGATCTTTTGACCGAAGTCATCCAGCCGGGTAGTGCCCCACCGAGCGAGGTAGGCGGTCGAGAGTAGGGTATTCCCGCCATTACAGCATCCCGAATTAAAGTCATGCAAGTTCTTTAAGTTGTTTTCTGAATATCGCGTGGCCGATCCTGGTAATAGAAACGACTCAAGCGAGCCGAACGTGGCAAACGCCCAGCAACTGCCACATTGGCCCTGATCTCCCACCGGGCTCACTTTGTGCTGGGTGCGAAGATCGTATGTTGTCGGGTATGTCTGTGCCTGCATGAGGCTCGGAGCGGTGCCTTTTGAAAGAGTGAGTGGTGACGGCACATATCCGAGACCCTTCCCGTCAACTGTTTGCGTCACTACTTTTCCGGCCGCCTTGTCCCCCTGGTATTTCACAAAAGCGGGACTTAACGCCTTTTTCTGCAGCCCTGCCGGAAGCGACGAAGATGCGGCACTCTTCGTAGAAGACGCGCTGCTGTCACTCTGCCCAAGCGCAACTCCCGCCACTCCTAATGAGCCTACCAAGAGGATAATGAGGGCGATTGCAACCCATTTTGTTCGTAATTGCATTTATTCACCTACTTAAGGATCGTTAGCCTATCCTGACTTTCTATCGCAAATGTACCCTGAGTAGCTGTGTTGTTTGTCTTCTTGCCTCGATGACTGTGTCCTTATGCACGTACAACTTCGTACAATTCGGCACGTTTTTGCAACGTCACTCAGCAAACTTGATCGCTGTCTATTTCATTGTAGAATTGCTCAGCAGCAGATACAGGGTGTTTAGCTGCCGTTTAGAGGTGTCACTTCAACGCCAGATCAGTACGCCAGCTTCTTCTGACGTATAAAGCTTTTTCACAGCTTCTTCTTACATATAAAGCTTTTTAACATTCACTCGCGCGCCTCAGAAACCCGCTTGGCGACTGGACACATCATTACCGTTGATCCGGGCTAGTAACCAATCAAATCGAGCCGAACAAGATTAAATCACTCGGCATGAAGCCCATTATTGATATTGACATCTTCATTTGAATCGGTCGAAAGCTTTAGACCATGCCCACCACCACTTCTGCGACCTACCCTCAGTGCCGAAAGCGCGCTGGCAATATTTCATCTCTGAAGGAAGGAAAGAGGCCGTCGCCTGCCTTGTTTTGCTCTATAAGATACGTTAGCTCTTACTTGATCGACGCCTCTGGGACGAACACTATAAGACCGCCGACAGCTTCACGCAAACTTGAGGGGGTGACTAGTCCCGCTGAAGAACCGTAAGCCAACTAAAAATGTATGTTGTAAGCCAAAAGCAGCAACAAGCGGGTCGTGTCCCGTTAGTTATGACGTTCTTCGACCAGTCTGAGTCGACTATCTTGAAAACGATCGGAAATTGTGCCGGACTTGGTCACCGCTAGCTTTCGCGCGGCAATCCTCTTTCTGAAATCAAGGAAGCTTAATAACGCTGAAGTGATAACCCGATTGCGGTATGACGGTAAGCGAGACTGTAAGGATCAGAGACTTTGTTATCACGAAGAAGGATTGGATTTTCGCGGTTGTTTCCTACGATAATACGAAATTTATCCAGGGTCTCTTACGCTATGTACCCGACAAAAGTGGCGACAGAGTGCGCCGGGACGGTAAGCGGTTTCGTAAAGTCGGCTTCGAAGAGGCGCGGCAACTAACGCAAAAGTCTGGTAAATGTCAAAATGGGCTCTACGCGATTCCGTACGAGGACGTCGCAGAGCTGAAACGTCCCCAACAATACGTCGAACAGTGTGATGACGTACACGTTTCGAAAATCTTGGAGCTTCTTGAAGGGTATGGCATTCGTCGTCGCTGCATGGGGGTCACAGGTTCGAGACTTGTTGGGCTTGCAGCGGAGTCGTCTGACGTTGATTTTGTTCTTTACGGGAAGCCGAGCTTTGAGCGTGGGCGGGCTGCGTTGCGCGACGCCGTAGAATGCGGATTGTTGCCGCCGATAGGTACTCATATGTGGCAGCGGATATACCAAAAGCGCACCCCGGAACTGACGTTCGAAGAGTTCGTGCTGCACGAACAGAGAAAGTGGAACCGCGGTTTGATCGAAAAGACATATTTCGATCTGTTATTTGTAAGAGAGTTTGATGAAATAGCCATTGAGCCGAGAGGTGTAGACGAAGGGTTTGCGACTGTCCGCGCCGAGGTGAGCAACGCTTGCTATGCGTTTGACAGCCCAGCTATTTATGAGATAGAGCACGAGGCAGTGAAGAAGGTGCTTTCGTATACGCATACGTACGCAGGTCAAGCCCACGAAGGCGAGGTTATCGAAGCGCGAGGAACTTGCAATGAAGCAGGATCAACGTGCCTAATCGTAGGCACCACCCGTGCAGCGAGAGGCGAATGGATAAAGAGCTGTACGTTGCTGCTTTCGCGCGAATACGGAGCTGGAGGGGGCGAGCGAAGCCGCCAGCTAGGTCCTAGGTGATGTAGTTGCAGCTACGTATTCAATACGACAAAGGTACGCTGCTGATACGAGGCGATGCACGCGTACCGAACGCCTATTGGGACGAGCGTTCAGGTGCATACAGAGCATTGGCATCGTATTATGCAGATATCATAGACTACCTCGAAAACAGTCACGTTAAGTACGAAGATGAAGCGCTTAAGCTGCTTCCCGTCCCATACCTGCAGCCATGCACCACGCTACGTGACTATCAGAGAGACGCGTTGGACTCGTGGATGCAAGCGGGAAACCGTGGTACGGTTGTCCTCCCAACGGGTGCCGGAAAAACAGTGGTCGCGGTTGGGGCAATCGGCAAGCTGCAAACTCCTACGTTGGTGGTCGTGCCTACGCTCGATCTAATGGAGCAGTGGCGCCGCGTGCTCGCGACTGAATTTGAGCTCGAGATAGGCGCGTACGGCGGTGGAGACAATATTCTCTCGCCACTCACCGTTTCCACTTACGACTCAGCGTATTTGCGCGCAGCGGAGCTTGGCAATCGATTCGGGCTCGTGGTTTTCGACGAGGTCCATCACCTCCCTGCGGCAGGTTATCGTCACATCGCTGAAATGTTCCTCTCACCGGCGAGACTTGGACTAACGGCAACTTATGAACGCGAAGATGGATTACACAGCGAGCTCCTGCGCCTCATTGGAGGCAAGGTCTACGCGCTAGCTGTCCAGGACCTCGCCGAGGAACACCTTTCAAGCTACGAAGTCGCTCACGTCTTTGTTGATTTGATGCCAGACGAGGCAGCGGAGTACGAGCGGCAGTACGCCACGTTCACTAATTACCTCGCGCGCCGGAATGTCGCGCTGCGAACGCCGCGCGACTTCTCGCGATTCATTATGCGGAGCGCGCGCGATCCCGAGGCTCGAAAGGCGCTTCTGGCTCGGAATCGGGCGTTAGACATTGCTTTGAACTCACGCGCAAAAATGGAGGCGCTTAAAGAGCTCCTCCTCGAATATCCTCATGATCAGACGATCATCTTCACGCAACACAACAAGCTCGTGGACCGCATCGCCTGCACGTTCTTGATTCCTGCAATCACACATACGACCTCTAAAGTTGAGCGCAGAGAGATCCTTGACAACTTTCACGACGGTGTGTATCGCATAATAGTCACATCTAAAGTGCTTGACGAGGGCGTAGACGTTCCTGACGCTACACAAGCAATAATACTGAGTGGAACCGGTAGCTCTCGAGAGTTCATTCAGCGCCTCGGCCGTGTGCTGCGAAAGCGAGAGGGAAAGCACGCACGCCTCACTGAGATCGTAACACGTGACACGACTGAGACCAACATAAGTCGCCGCCGAAAGCGAAAATGGAGGGCCGCAGAGCGTGCTCCCTAGCAATCTCCTCATTACCCGCTCTCGCTCGGGAAAGATAAAACCAGTATACGCGCCACTCGAAGAGCGTTTCCTCGAGTTGGGATCGCGTTTGATCGAAACGTATGAAGCGCACGTCGGCAAGCGTAAGGGCGAGCTCACAAAACGATGTCAGCTGTTCGAGGGCGACGACTTTGATTATCGACTGGTGAGGGGGTTAGTCGCGTTGCTTGACCGCTCAGCTGTATTCGAACCGCGAAGTTACATTGATCCCAAAAAAGCGCGCCGTGAGGTCTTTGCAGAAGCAAACCATTATGCACTTGTCGCGACCAACGAGGTCAAACAACAGGTGATGGCGCAAGCGGCGTCACGACTCGGCATTCCACTGGCGCAGCTCGAAGAGTCGCTTTGGAGCGATTCTGAAGACGAGTTGGTGCTTGAACGCTTCGTCCCTCTCCCTGCGCGTAAGCTGATCCAGCAGTACAATCTGAGCTTGACGCAGACATTGCTGTTCAAGGCGGTCTCTCTTGAGTTTACTGCGAGCAGTAACTACCAGCGTATTTTCAGGCGGCTAAAGTATCTAGGCCTCATGTATACAATAGAGCAGGTTGGCGGCCTGTATCAAATTCTCGTGGATGGTCCCGTCTCGCTCTTCAAGATGACCGAACGGTACGGCACATCGCTTGCGAAGCTTCTCCCAACAATCACTGAGGCTGATGAATGGAGCCTTAAAGCGCACATCGTTAGCGGGGAGCGACAGGCACCTAAACTGGTCGAACTTACACTTGATAGCGACAAGGTAAAAGAGCTGCTTACGGTGCTAGGTGTCGAGGAGACAAGAGAGCGCTTTGATAGCTCCGTCGAAGCGGCGTTTGCCCGATCGTTTAACGCGTTAAAGTTGGGGTGGACGCTGAAAAGAGAACCGGAGCTATTGACTGCCGGCAGGTATGTGTTTATTCCAGATTTCGGTTTTGAAAAGAACGGCGTGAAGGCGTACCTAGAAGTGGTCGGTTTTTGGACTGATGAATACCT
>Ga0209777_10001553_pt1 | contig 32628 bp, 22 predicted proteins | sample FrelakmetHBP12HB_FD_187147 | JGI IMG/M metagenome (GOLD analysis project Ga0209777, IMG submission 187147) | Freshwater lake sediment microbial communities from the University of Notre Dame, USA, for methane emissions studies -HBP12 HB (SPAdes)... | ecosystem: Environmental > Aquatic >... | reverse complement strand
GAAATATTATAAATACAATTTTGATTAATATCATTATTAGATTCATATACTGTTTGATTTTGCATTGAAAGACTATATTCTGAATTTAATGATGGCAAATTATTCCCGCCCAATGTAAATCCATAATATCTAATATCTCTATTGTTTTCTTTAAAAGGTGTAGCATAGGCATCATTAGGATCCCACCATCCTATATCCATTACATCATTAGCATTATCATATATTTCATTTTGATTAGCGCTAATTATAATTGTTTGTAATTCATCTTCACAGTTATCATATTGGTCTAGTGGAATAAGTTCAACTTCTAAAGCATCATCAATATCATTTAATGTATCAAAAGTATCATATTTAGTCCCCAAATCAACATCATATTCATATTGATCGTAACATGGAAAATCACCTATAATTATCTCTTGATTTTTAATATATAAAATTTGAACTATATCTCCATTTACTATGCTACCATCATCATAAAATTCAATACCTATTATTTTCTTATCAGTTAATGGACTAATAATTTCCATATAAACATCTGGAGTCTGTAATAATCCATTTACAAAAACTCTTATTGGAGCTTCATAAGTTGGCGTTGATTTATTTGATAAATCTGTTTCAGGAAAAAATACTGTAAAAGAATTATTAATAATTGAACTTATTGATTTATGAACATGTAAAATATCAGGCCCTAAAAATCTAGGTCTATAAAATTCATGTTTTACAACATCTACTTGTATAGGCAATAATGAATCTTGAACATCACCATAAATATCAAATCCATCCCATATATATGATAATGATTCACTTATGTCTAATATGTTATTTTCAACATGATATGTTGATAAATCTCTATGTTCTCCAATGCTTCCTACATCATAACTTTCAAATTTATCTAATCTAACATCAAAATTTTCATCTAATCTATCAATTTCAATTGTACTACCATCATTTAATCTTATTATTTTTTTCTTAAAACTATGTTCTTTTAAACTAAAATCAAATAACACTAATTTATCAGGAATATTGGGTGCAAATTTACTATTGAATCCATTAAATGGTATATTTGACGGATTATTAAATCTTAATGTGTTAATTGTATTTCTAAAAATATATTTCTCTTGCAAGAACATGCTTAAATCCATCTTGTATAAATCACTTAATTTATACGATGGAGCTAATTTATTTTGATTTAAAAATGTATCAATTCCAGTTTGAATTATACAATCATTAAAGCTAATACCAAATTTATACTCTTTAAGCGTTTGATTTAATTCTGAATATATATCATCTTCAGGTTTATCTATTATTTCTGAAATATGTTTTTGAGTTAAAGAATAAAATGTTTCTTTAACTTCATTAATATTTGCGTCTTCACTTAAACTTACACTCGTACTAATTTGATTTTCATCATATAAAACATATCTAGGCCCAACAAATAATCCATAATTTGTTAAAGAATTATTCGTTAAAAATTGACCGTCATAACCTATACATCTATATCCATAAATTCCTTCTTTATCATCAACTTCAAAATCAACTTCTAGAATATCACTATTTTTATAATCAGAACCATATTTATCTTTATATTGGTCTTTATAGTTTTCTTTACCAAGTAAAGAAACTATAATTATTTGTAATGTATGTGCTGGTTTAACAATATTAATTACATAATTAACATCTTCAAACAGTTCATCTTGGTCTACTACGGCATCAATAGGTTTTTCTATTTCTAACACAAAAGCAAATTGTGGATTTACTGTTTGCATTATACTTGAATCAATGTTAGTTGGATTTTTATATAATTCATATACATTAACATTAAAATTTGTAAATAATTCTAAAGCTTCAATAATTGATTGAGGAGTAGGTCCCATTAAGAGAGATTTTGTTATCCCTTTAACTAGAGCACGATATTTATCATAACTCCATTTTGGTTTTTTACCTAATTTTACTAATACACCAAAATTATTAAAAATTGATTCATTATGAACTGTATTCAAATAGAAATTGTCAAAGTTTTTTTCAACTTCAATTTTAACATCTGCCATTTCAAGAGCAAAAGCTCTTAAAAGTTTATAATAATTAACATCTTTAACTTCTTTATTATATGAACTTGGTAATAAATCAATTAAATTAATTAGAGTATTTTCTGTATGATTTAATTTTTTCTCAACTAAATTTTCCATTTCCACAGTATCTATAGTTGATTGATTAATATTTTGTATTACTATAAAAAATTTAAAATTATCTAAAATTATTGGAGTTGGATTTATTATTAATTTTGAAGTTCCATCAGGTAATAGGTATGTTCTATTATAATGTGGTGTTAATACGACTGTTTCATCATTAATAGTTTTGGTCCATATTATAGTCGCTGATTGAGTATTCTTTTTATTTAGTAAAGTAAGTGTTTCTACGTTCGTATTAGGATCAATAACTTCTAATTTATCCGTCACAATAGTGAAATCTCTTAAGGACTGTAATAAGAAAGTATATTGTTCAACTGCTGGTTTTTCACTATTATTACCTAAAAAATAATAAAATAAACCATAATTTAATACATCAGCACTAAAATTACCATTATCATATTCATCTACTAATTGATTTTTAAATGGTATTACGCTATTTCTAACACAATTTAAAAATTCTCTTAATTCATAATAACCTTGTTCTTGTAGGGATTGCCCAATAGATGCACTTGCCTGCCATCCTTGTGATATTGAGTAAATTGGCAATTTATTCCCAAGTTTTGCTTGTATTAATGTATTTAATTTATCAATAATTGAAGAAAAAATATTATAATTTAACCCGATGGTTTCTTGTTTACCTTGAATACTAAAAAAATCAATATAAGGTAAAAATCCAAGAGGACCAATAGCGTGATAAATTGGATTATTTTCATCATAATAATAACCTGTAGCTTCTAATAGCCAGTTATTTGCAACATTATTATTAAAATCTATAAGAGCTTGATATATTCCAGGTCCACCAACACTAATCATAGAATTTATTGGTTTAACGTTCATATATATTTTTTTCATTAAAGCAACATAGTTTTTGGGACTACATTTAATATTATTTAAATTATCTTTATTTTCTGGAGTAGTTAATATTTCCCAATTTAAAATCCAACTATTTTCTCTAATTAAATTTATAATATAATCTGCGTAACCGTCAACATTAGCATCAGTAATATTAGTTGGCATTTCAATTTCAATGATTAAATTTAATCCAAATCTAGCTGAATAAGTTCTATATAATTCTAATCTTCTATCTAGAGGCCATAAATTTCCATAAAATCCATTATTTTCAAGGGTTAAATTTCCAAATGAATCTAATTGTGGCTGGATAGTATCTATAATCGCATTGAATCCTAAGTTTTTAACATAAAGAAATAGATCCTCTAATCTACTTTCAGCAGCTTGAACTCCTGATAAATTATCATAGGACCAGACCTCTCCTAATAAAGGTTCACCGTGCTTTAATTGTGTAAGACGAGCTCCTGTATACATCAATTATCCCCTTTTTTTTTATTAAATGCTAATACTAGCATTAGATGTCACTTCTACTAAAATATTTCTAACATTAAAATATTCATTTGGTTTAGCTGACAATGCTTTAACCGGGGCATATCCTAAATGAGCCATTCTTATTGTATCAGTATTAATAGAATCAACACCTTCTGCAGAGTGTGCAACAGATATTATATCAGATAGATCAAAATTTCCGCCCATTGTTTTAACATTATTTATATAATCTATAACTTTAGTAATTATATTATTTTTAACAACTGTTGGGTCGTAATTATAAAAACAATTTGCATTAATAATTACTTCTACTGGAAATTCGGTTGCTTCTTTTATTAAAACATCAGCTGTTAAGACTCGAACATCATTAATTCCAGTTTGTAAATTTGAAATAAGCTGATTATAATTATAAGTAATAGTAAGTGTTTGATTTTCATATGGCCTAATACCTTTTAGCCACTTAATTCTATCTTTTGCCATAATACTATTTCCAGTTGGTAATATATCTTTAAGTAATGTATAGTCAGGCTTTTCGTAAGCTCTAACATACATTTTATCTCCTCTTTTTACAAATGTTCTTCCATCTAATAAAGCTCCATTTGGATTTAAATTATTTACAACAATTTTAAAAACTTCATTATTATAATAATATTTAATAAATAAATCTGCTGATGTGACAGCACCTGGGACCATTAAGCTCCAATTCAGGCTATAATTTATGTTTTCCATATAAGTAAGAGCATTTTGTAATTCAACATCAATTAGCGCTTTAAGATTTTTTATTTGTGTAATAGTTAAATTATCGGGTAAATTATAAAAATCACCATCAGTAAAACTATCTTTAATACTAAAATCCCATAAAAAGTCTCGATAATATCTTATATCTTCTATTAAATTTCCACCATTATCTATTACAGATCCTTTTTCCATTTCATAATTCAATGCATTACGAAAAGCATATCCACTCGTAGATACCATTGAAACAGTATTAACTCCGGGTTGATGATTTAAAACAATGTCTGCATATGGATTATCACCATTTACATAATCATTAGTGACTTCAAAAGTAAAAGTATCTTGGGTTAATAATTGTCCTCTTATATACACATCTACCATACCAGCACTGCCAGGGATATATTTACCAGTATTATCAACATATCCACCATCTCTGAACATCGTAGGGTCTCCAGCGCCTACTATATATGCATCAATTACGGCGTTTTGTTTTAAAATATAACTAAGATACCCATCTTTAGTTCCTATATTAGAACCACTAATAGCTAATCCAATTCTTAAAGCTAAACTTGTATCATTTTCAGAATCACTTCCACCATCAAAAGCATAAGGATTACTAACTCCTAATACAATTTGATTTTTATTATTAAGTTGTTGTGTTATTGAATTAGCACTAACATTACCATTTGTTCCACCAATGACAGCTTCTGATGCTACTTCTATATATCTGAGTCTCTGAGCATCAATAGGGAGGCTTAATAACCCATCTATGTTATAATACATGCTAACTAAAGTTTGAAACTGTAGAGCACTCTGTGTTATTGTAGCAGTAGTACTAACTATTGTTCCTTTTGGAATTGAAATTTCAGTCAGTAAATCAACATTATTAATGTAATAAGGATTTATATAAAATCTTAATTTTCCTGCTGATTTAGTTGCAGTTTTACGCTCAACAAAATAATTAGCTGCTAATGCATCTAAATCTTCTCCATAAGCAGTTAAAACTGATTGCTTAATTGAACCTAATAAAATTTGATTATAAACAGTTGTAAATTCTTCAGCAACAGGATCTATAAAAACATCACGAATAAATGTTCCTTGTTTTGTATCAATTTCTGGCAACGTATCATGAATATGTATAATTAAATCTTGAACTATTTCATTGAGAGTTTTTTGTTCCAAATTTTTCACTTCCCTTATAAAACAAATGTTTGAGTAATTAATTGGTTTACTGTATTTAAGATACTAATATTAATATAATAACTATCTAATTGTAAGGGTATAATTTGAATAAAGTCTATTTTACCTAAAATTTCATCTTGTGTTAATGTTTTATATATTTCATATTCATTTACTTGTACGTTTTTTAAATAATCTAAAGCATCTCTAATAATTTTTTCTAATTTAACTTTACTCATTTGAACGTTTTTAGTTCCAATTACTAAATCTTTTTCACATCCCCAATCTGGATGAAATTTATTATCATATTTTTTATCTATAATAATTTTCAATATCTCTTGCTGTAATTTTATATCGCCTTGAGCTAAAATTGTTTCTCCAGAATTATCAAAACTTATATCGATATAATAAGATTTACCATAACATCTTGGACATGCATATTGATCATAATATTTATTATCCACTACATGGTCGCACATATTAAAGAATTGCACGTCTCTACTCATTATATCACACCCTTTTTAATTAAGATGAATTGTACCACCACTAATTTTACAATCTCCAGAAGTTTGAATATTAAAATCATCAGAATTTATTTTAATACTTTTGCTATTAAATTCAATATTATCTGAATTAAAAGTTATTTTATCTGAAGTTTGTACAATAGTTGTAGAATCATAATTACAAGACATAGTTATTTTTTCTGGTGAAACTTTTATATAACTTTCAATTGTTGGATTTCCATTAAATTCTGAATTATCTCCGTAATCACGAGCAATTATTGATATATTTCCATCATTCCCATTAATTCTAATCCACATTTTATAATTTCCTAAATTAAATTTAGCTTTATTAGGATCATCTATATCTATTTCTCCATTTTTGCTCCAAGCTGTTAAATCTAATTTATCACTTTGTCGATTATGAATATAATTATTACCATATCCTTTAATTGATATTTCTCCAGGTTTTAAAATGGGATATAGAGTTTTATAATTATTACTTAAATATCCTAATATAATTGGCAATCCTAATTTTCTAAATCCCACTATTACAATAGAACCAATGGGAGGTATATAATTCATACCACAATAATTTTCTGCATTACTCCATATAAAAGGGTATGTTAATTGTACCATTTCTCTTCTAGATTGAATATGCCATTCGTCTAGAGTTCTATCTTCTGGATTATACGAACTATTTTCTTTATTATATATCCATTCTCCGTCTAAATCATTGGCCCTTATTATTCCACCTGGAGCGTCTAGCCATCTTAATACTACTTGCCCTGTATTTAAATTAACAACTCTGGTCACATCTAAAGGATCGTATTTTATATTAGGATCTCTTTTTATTTCATAATTATCTATTTGTGCTAATCTTAATCTTATTTCTGAATTTTTATCAACTTGCCCATCATAAGGGTCTCTAGGAGAGAGATTATTATATATTGTCATATTACGATTTTGATGATTTTGTAATGCTCTATAATCAATATCATCTGATGGTCTTATAACATTTTTTTCATCCAAAAAAATCACTCCTCTCATAAATTAAATAAAAAATGATATAAATTATATATCATTTTTTAAATTTTAAATTAAATTTAATTATTTTAAGGATTATAAAAATACCAAAAAGCTTGTCCCGTTTCCCCATCTTCTTTACATTCATCAATTATCACTGAGGATTTAACTTCAATTCTTCCATTTCCTTGGTCATTTCTAAAAACGCTATCATAATCATTTTTTCTTTTATAATTATTATAATTATTAACAATTGGGTCTTGGACTTTAATATAATCATCATTTGTTCCAGTTAAAACAATATAATGCCCTGTAGCTCCAGGTCCACTAACACCACAAAAATGACCTCGATTCATTGAAACAATGACTAGTCCATCTCCCAAAATTAATTTATCATATACTTCTCTAAATTCATCTTTTGTATATCCTATTACTGAAGCCCCATATGTTTCTCCAATAACTGAAAATAGTCCAGCACTTAAATTATCATAACCTTGACTCTCTGAGAATCTTGCGGCTATTGTTGGATTTACATTTTGTCCTAAAGAAGATAATATTATTGCTGAGCATACAACACCACAGCCTCTACTTTTTATTGTCCCACTTCCATAGGATACATTTGCCCACTCAGACCCATATTGATTAAAGCTACGTAAAGTTCCTTTAAAGTTTGTCCCTGTCCCAGAAAATTCATAACTAAAATCACTATTTCCGCTGCTGGTGTTGTTTGTTGTTTCAGAATTATTAGTATTTTGAATAGATGTGGCTAAATTAGAATTATATACCCATGAATGACCATCATAGCTATTTGAATTTCGAGCTTCACTATAAAATTTCCATACATTATCTATCCAATGTTCTTTACTTTCAGGAGCTGTCCAATTATAATTACCTAAATCTCCACCAGTCCAAAAATATAATACATCGTCCCTACTTTCAACGGTATAATTTCTACTTGGCATAGCATCATAAAATCTTTTTGCTCCCCACTTCATTTGCATTTCTATACCCGAATATGTAGCGTCTCTACCGGCATAGGAAGGTACGCCGTATCCTAATATATAACTTCCTTGAGTTTTTTTTCCAGCGCCTGTTTTCCCAAATTCAGTTTCTTGCTGGCATATTGCTAATAAAAATTTATAATCAAATTCAGGTTTTGATAAATCTTGAGCCCATTTTTTAGTCCAAGTTATAGCTTGAAGAACGATAGCATTATCTCTTTCTGGTTGATTGCTAGGTTCAGAATTTAATTCAGTATTAGAGGATGAACTTGATGAATTTGATGAACTTGATGTGCTTTTTGTAACATACATTGATGGGTCTGGAATAATTAAAGTATTTCCAGCAACTAAGCTTTCGTTTAACATTGAATAAGCGCTAACGTTGGTGCCAAAAGTATCTGGATTTAATTTAATAATTGTTTGAATTATTGATGTATATCTATCAATATTAGTGACTGGATCAAATTTATATGTATTTTTCATAATACTTTGCCAAGTATCACTAGCTTGTACAATATAATTTTTTGTTTTAAGATTAGATATACTAATATTGTCATTTAATAATGGCATTTCATCAAAATAATATCTATATAATAAAAGCATTTGGTCAAATACAGACTCTTGCCCCATCATCCTACCAGCTTTTAATGTTAAGGTCATTTTTGAAACATTAGTTATATCTATTGACCTTTCTATAGCATCAACATAAAAAATAGATTGATTTTTATACTCTTTAAATAGCGCTGTTTCTTTATATGGGTGTTCATCATATGTATGAAATCTTATAGGATCTCCTATTTTTATAGAGGAATCTTCTATCATGTTTAAAGAGCCAGTAATTCTTTTTGACATAGATGTACAAAGCATCATAGTTCCAAATAATTGTGCTTCTACTACACTATTAATTAAGGGGGTAGATATAACTCCTGGAGCTGGTCTCATCCCAAATCTAACAATAGAATTAAAATCTGGAGAAATTCTTCTAACGGCTTGTGCGGGAAAATTATTAACATCTAATAAACTTGGTTCAATTTGAACTTCATACATATTATATAATTCACCATCTGAATCCATTATAGTAAATGAAATTATCTCATCTGGGTGTATTTCTGGTATATCTTGATCAGTTTGCTCTGATAGTGTTTTACCCATACCTCCAGTTGTTCCAAGTGTACTATCTGTTTTTTCGTCACTATTTAATTTTTGAGATAATGTAGTATTACTATCGGAATTTCTCATTTCTTGTGCTTTAACATTTTGAGATTCATCTGATGAATCTCTACTATAAATCAATAATTTTTGACCTGGTTGAATTAAATTTGGATCACTTCCAATAGTTTCTTGATTATCCATATAAATTTCATTCCACAAATCACTTTGTAGATATTGTTTAGCAATACTTTCTAAACTATCTCCATTTTTAACTTCATAAATAATTCTTTTTACTGCGTTAGATTTAACAACTGTAGACTTTGTTGGACTTGTTGTAATTATATTATTTGTAGTGCTTGTAATAATTGATTTATTTGTAATATTTGTAGAATTAGATGAATTATTATTTAAAACATCAATGATATTTCCATAATTAGTCCACTGATAGCTATCTTGACATAAATCATCTGATTGTTCTATTACATTATCTCTAGAATTAGCTGCATGTATCCATCTTATTTCTCCACCTTCATTTATACATATACCAACATGTGGAGGATTAGAACTATTATTACTACTATATGGATTATGGAAAGCTAAATCTCCAGTCTTTAATTCGCTTTTATCTATTTGTTTACTTTTATCATTTAAACTTGATACTACTAATCTTCCAACTTGTAGTCCTATTTCATTTAAACAATAACTAACTAATCCCGAACAATCAAATACATCTGGGCCTGCCCCACCATTTACGTATAATTTACCTAATTGTTCTTTTGCTTTAATTAATATTAAATTTCTATAATCAATACTTGAATTTACAGAATCAGTATTTGAATTTAAAGATTTATTATTTAAATCTCTTATTAAATCATTCCATGGAAAATTTGGTCCTGGATCAAATGACCTATCTTTTCCAACTTCATAATGACCTATAATATTATATCTTTGTTTTGGAATATTAAATTTGTCACATAAATAATTATGTAATTGTAAAGATGCTTTATATTGTATATCCGTTAAAGATTCGCCTTGATAGCATTCATGTTCAATTCCTATACTATATCTATTTGGATTAAATTTTTCCATATCAAAATAAATTTGTGCTGTTGGATTGCTTCCGATAACTCCAGCATGATAAGCTGTATCTTCATCTTTAACCACTTGCCAAATTTCTCCACTTTTAGTAACTATATAATGAGCTGAAGAGGGACCGTCTTCACTAGGGTGTTGTTGTTGTTTAAACCAAATTAAAGCGTTTTCTGCAGAATCATCAGTAATATGGTCAACAATTGCACAAATAGTCGTATCTGGAGTAAGATTACGACCTTGACTATAATTAGAAGAATGTGCTGGTCCTTTCCATATAATATTGGGGTTCTCTATAGAACTTGTTCCTAAATTAGTATTTAATCCACTAAAAACTCCAGTACTGGTGTTGTTATTAATAATTTGAGCTAAATCATTATTTTGTAATGGGTTATCTAGTGAATCATATAAACTTTGGTCATAAGTATGTCCCATATTATTTGCTGGCAATCTATTTGCTCCAAGAGAATAGCTTGGAATTTTTAATACTAAATTACCTTCTTCATCGCAAAAAAATTCTACAAATAATTTACTTGCGGCTTGAATACAAAAATCTAATCTACTAATAGCATTAGCTTGAAATAATTCAATATTTTTATCAGTTATTTGCATAACAAAAGGAACTTTTTTAATTTTTTCTATTCTAGTATCTAAGAATTTTTTAGACACTCCTGCATCTAATGCTAATTGTGTAATAATTTCATAGGGATATTTACCAGCAAAAACATTAGTATATAAATATGGAGTATTATTATTTGTAGTATCTTCATAAAAATTATCATTAAGTTTAAAGTATCCTAGAGAATCTTTATCTAAATTATATTGAATATCATAACCACCATTCGCTAATACTCCGGGCATTTTAGTTGGTGAATTAGAAATTCTTGAATATTGTAATATTTTTAATTGGTCACTTGCACTAATAGTCATTAGTAAGCCTTGTGTTCCAGCTGTATATGTTTTCATAATTTTATCAATATAACCAAAAAATATTGGCTTAAACGGATACATCCCATTTTTGTCTTTATATAATTTATTTCTGGTTTTACCAAAAATATAAATTTCATCCATTGGTTCAAAGTCACATTTTTCAGCAAACTTCCATCCATATTTTGCTTCACGAGCCTTTAATAAATTCTTTAAATCTAATCCATCTGCATCTTTTAAAGCCCAATCCGCTTTACCTTTTGTCCATGGACTATTGGCATCTCCTTCATTTAAATTAATCCATCCACTTAATAGTTGTTGCCAGCTCTGCCACCCTTTTAAATCTTGTTGTTCTCTTTCAGCACAAATAACTCGTTCAGCTCCTTTAATAGTAACTGAACAGGTTCCGGGCCTGCCATAAACATTATGTGATGTACTTAAATTAGTGAAATTATTAACTTGATACACTCTAATGTATTGTTCTTCATCATTTTGAGAAATGGCATAATATAATTTTTTTCTAATTATAACAACATAATCTTGTTTGAAATTTATTGTTTTCATTTCATTAGGGTGTTGTTGTATGCCATCTATTTTTTGAGTATTATTATATTTAGGAAAATCAGTTAACAATTGTTTTGATATTTCCACTTTTGACATTATTTTTTACCTTCTCTCGATTACATTTTATAAATAAATATAATTACTATAGCGGTTTAATAACTTTTTTTAAAATTAATATACATTGGCCAAAAAAGTTTCAGACCAACTTGATTTCGCTGATTCTGGGTTTAATTTATCTTGTATACTTCTTAATCTAAAATAAACTTTTCCAGTATTGTCAAACGGTATAGTATAATTTATATTTGCTTGATTAGTATATTCTATTGCTCCCCAATTTTTATTATCCCATGAAATATCAATGTCCGTAGCATTTGAATTTATTCCTTTTATAAATGTAATATTTACATTTTTATTTCCAACAGCTCTTACTGATATATTACTTGGTATTCCAGGTTTTGGAGAGGCCAAAGTTTTACATCTTAAAATTGTTGTTAAAGATTTTTTATAATCTCCACTTCCAGTAGCATAAAATCTAACTTCATAATTTGTATCTGGATTAAGATTATTAAATAAAAATGTTTTAGCAATATTGTTTTCTTCATGTTTTGTATATGAACTTGCTCCTGATTTCCATATTTCAACGATATAATGTTGAGCGTTTGGAACTGGATCGAGTTGAAATGTAACAGAGTTAGTTGTATATTCTATTATTTTACCAGTTGGAGTCCCTAATAAAACTTCTGGATAAGAAAAATTAAGAATATTATTTTCCCAAAGATCATCATTTACTCCAGAGGCTGCTCTAACTTGTTTAACCCATGTATAAATTTGGTTAACTTTTTCAAGAGTTAATTTATTTATACTACCAAGATAGTTATATACATTTTTTGATCTTTGTAATTCTTTTTTAACTAAATTAATTACTTGTTTTTGTATTGCTGGACCATATCCTTCTGAAAGACCATAATATAAGGTAGTTAAATTAGGTGTTCCACTAGAAGAAGAACCAGAACCTAAATCAGATTGCATTGTACTATATTTAGCAAGTGCAAAAAAACTCAAAACTTGTTCATAATTTAATAAATTAGTTCCATATAGTGGATCATTATCAGGTATAGATACTCTGGTTCCATCACTTTTAATAAAATATGCATTAGTTCTAAGTATTTTTAAATTATTATTAAGTAATACTACATCGCTTTCACTTAACAACCCTGTTTTGGGAAAACCAGGATTTTGTTGTATAAAACTATTAATTGAGCTATTTATGTTAAGTGCTTCTTTAATAATTAATATTTTTATTTTTAAGACATTAAGCGGCTGAGTTTTAACATAATCATTTATGTCTCCCTGCCAATAATCAGTTAAATTTAATATCACGGGGTTAATGCTTCCATATGTTGTTTGCTTATTAAGCGATGTTATATTACTTTTATTATCACTGGTAGGAGTCTTATCATCAGCCGTTGATGTTATTATTATTTGACGAATAATATCAAATTTCATTTCATATCTTATTAACATAGTATCTGCCGAGCGAGCATAACTAAAGAAAGCAAAATGCCCGATATACACTCTGTCTTCAAAATAAATAAATATTACTCTTGGTCTCCATTCATCTGTAATTTCATCTGCAATATCATTCCATCCTGTAAATGCAATAGTTTTATCAACTTTTGAACGAGTATTTAAATCATTAACGGTTTTTATATAGTTAGCTAAGCTAGTTGCTTCATTTTTACTAATATTTTCATTTAAAGTTCCAATAGTTCCGGCTGTTATTACTGATTTTTGTGTTAAAAAAGAATTTACTAATTGCTGTGCTAAACTAACCTTTAATTGTGTATTTAAACTTTTAATGGGTTCAATTTTAGATGTATTAAGTCTATTTGCAGTATGCACATATAAATCATGATAATTTGGAGTAATGTTTGAAAGTAATTTTTGATTATAAAAAAAGTTTAGTTGATTCACTTCATCTATCATAATAGATTTTAAGCTTGCATTGTCTTTTAAAGTGCTAATGTTATTAGAAATATATGCATTAATATCTAACATAATTTTATTTGAATTAAGGGGTTCAATTTTTTTTGCATTATTTATAGCTTGATTTACTTGAGTATTAGTGGTAGTTCCACTTACTACAGCTTGGGCTATATCATTAATATTATTGGTAACTACTTGATATTTAGCAATGTCTCCCCCACCAACTTTTTCTACGCCTACGTCTTGATGGTATAGAAGAGATCCAGAGTTATAATATATTTTTTCTAATTGTTCAATCCCACGCATTCCTGAGAAGCCCACGGTACCAGATATTGACATTGCAGGGTGGTCATCACCCCATTGATGGTAAAAAATACCTCCGCGAGTATAAGTTTTGCTTTTTAATTTTTGATTTGAAATATTTAATTTATCTGGATTAATATACATTTCAATGGACTCAATTGCGTCTGTATCATTAATACCATTGGGTTTTCTTTTATAATATTCTATCGTCATTGGTATTCTTCTTTTCATTAATTTATAATTATCTGACATTTTTTGTGCTTCAGCAAAAGGAGTGGCCGGATTGTAATAACGGGCATCTTCGATATCTTTTGCAGTAATAACTTGATTTAAAAAAGCTTGTTGCTCTTGCAAAAAATTAGTTGCTTGATCTTTACTTGTAAGATTTGCCAATATATTAACAATGTTCATTTATGCCACACCCTTTAATATTTTTTACTATATACTGCATTTTTTTCAAGAACAGATAAAGATTCATCGTGTTGATTAATTTTAACATCATATCCTTTTAAAACAGATTTAATTGCATTAACAAGCTCTTCTGTTTCTTTTTTCCCTAAATCCCTTGATGCGTTTATTTGAATATTTGCTTGTTTTAACCCCGAATAAGCTCCACCGCCAGCAGCATCAGATGGAGGAGAATATATATTATCTTTACCACTAAAAGCTGTTTTATAAGTTGATTCTAATCTTGATGGTAAATCTGTTCCAAATCTATCTTGTTTAAAAATAGTGGAATCCATTATTGCTCTATTAGTTCTGGTTTGCTGTTCTATATTACCAAAGGGAGCTACTACTTCATCTCCTCCTTGATTTAATATTTCTTTCATAACACCTAAATAATTAATTCTACTATTTGGATCATTATTCATATAAGACGAAGATAACATTGGTGAAATTCCAGATAATAAAGTTCCCTTAGAAAAGGGATTACTTGCGCTGCCTAGTGTACGCTTTAACATTTCTGAGCTGCTATCTACATTAGAAGCCTTAGTTTGCGTACCTTGTGTCGGTTCTACGGGCTGTTGAGCAGCTTTTTCTATATCCGAAGAACTTTTTAATGCTGCATCTAATTGATCATAAGACATAGCTCTAGACGATGATAACGAAGACGCTACTGTTTTATTCATATTCTTTATATATTCTGAATAAGCTTCTTTATTGCCAGATTTTTCATACAATTCGTTAAATTGATTTACCGTAGCGGTATCTGGGCTACCGCCCTTAATTTGATTTGCTAAATCTATCATTTTTTTAACATCACCAGATGGAGCAACTTTTTTCAAATATGATTCTTCTAATAATTGTTTTTTATCTCTATCATCTGAAATAGCTCCAGAAGCCTGTAAATTACCAATCTTATCAAAAATTCCACCTAATAAAACTTTACTTTCATTAGATATATTATTATTTTTAATTAAATTTTCAACAGTTTTTAAATTACCATTAGTAATTTCGTCTTTGGCATCTTTGAGAGTTTGCGTCTGAAGATCTTGTTTTTGCTTCATTATATTTCCTTCAGCTTCTGAAGAAATTGTATCATATGGTCTAGTAGATATATTACTAGCTTCATATAATTCACTTGTGCTTAACTTTGATGGATCTTTTAAATATTTTTCATACATTTCTCTTTTTCCGGGGTTACTTTTTTCTACTTCATCAAGCACAGCTTGATTTTTGAATTCTTGTTTATTATTTTTTAATAAATCATATCTTCCCCAAAAATCTTTTTTATTTGAAGTAGTTTCTCTCAAAACACTTTCATCACTTAATAATTTATTTAGTGAACCTGTAAGTTGTTCGGTTTCATTAAGATTAACATTTCTATCTAATTTTGAATATATATTGTACATTGGGTCTGCTGTAGCTTTTTGATATGCATCTCTACTATCTAATTTAGTATCTGCATATTTTTTATATTGTTCTTCACTAACTCCAAATTGAGATTTCATTTGTCTCATGTCATTTATTTGTTCTGGCAAAGCTGTAGTAGTATTAAATTTAGCATCTGAACCTTCTAATAATCTGGCTAGACCTACACCAAACCCGCCAGTTTCTTCTAATTGCTGCAATCCGCCTTTTCCAGTAGTTTTGTCTTTTGAAGTATAATCAAAAATTGCTTTTCCGCCTTCCCAGCCTGCTATTCCAGCCCAACCTAATGGACCTCCTAACATGGCAGCAGATTCAGCTATACCTTCTCCTGAATTTAATAATCCTCTTTTATAATCTCCTTCTACTGAATCTCCTTTAAAAGAATGTGTAATTGGGTCAAATAAATTAGCACCCAACGTAAGGGCTGTTCCTAGTAAAGGGCCACCTAGTTTTCCTCCAACTTTACTAATTCCACCAGACGCCAAGCCACTTATTGCTTTATACCCAGTAAAAGCTCCGAGTGCTCCACCAATAGCAGAATCTCCCCATTTATAACCTGAAGATGTTGGAGACGCTGATTGTTGAGCCTGTATTAATTCTTCATAAGTTTTAGGCCCAGTTATAGTTCCAGGAGGGTATATACCAGGAGTTGTTCCAATTGGATAAGCACTAGATGAAGTTCCAAATCCTCCTGGTCCAGTAAATCCTCCGGGGACTGCATTATTGGCATGTAAAGTTAATAATTTATATATATCATCAACTTTATTATATAATTTATCTGATGTTGTAGTAGCTTCTGATTTTTTACTTTCACCAAATAAACTTTGATAAAGTTCATATCCTAAATATCCGGCTCCAGCGGCTGCTGCAGTTCCAGCTGCGACTTTTCCTCCAGTTTTTAATTTTGGTAATAGTTTAGATAAAAAACCAGCTTCTGCCGTGGCACTAGCAGTACCCACTTCGGTGATTGCTCCAATTTCTGCAGCGCTTGTAGGAACTTTTTTGCCTAATTGGCTTAACCCTTCCATTCCTTTTTTCGCTAAATATTTTGTTCCAGCGGCAGCTCCAAGTAATCCTGCGCCACCAACTAATAATTCTGTTCCACCTATTCCACCAGTTAAATTTTGTAATCCGCCTGTCAAATTATTTAAAGCTGGAAGGGAAGATTGTAATAACTTGGTAGTTGTATCGCCAAGAGCTTTAATTAAGTTTTGAATTCCACCATATAATTTATCTAATGGGTCTTTTAATATTCCAGCGGCTTTATATTGAGCTAATTGATTTTCAGCTTGAGCTTTTTGTTGTCCTGACAATAAATCAGCAACAGAACTTAATTTGTCTACTGATTCTTTTGTTAGTTCTTCAGCACTTTTTCCACCTGGTTTTTCTTTTTCTAAAAAATTAGAAAATAAATTTTTATCTCCAGATTTCCAATATGCTAATCCCTGACTTGCTTGATCACTACTGAATCCTTGACTTTTAAGGGTATCATATATTATTTTAGTTTGTGCACTTGTATTTCCGCCAGATAAATTACCCATCATATTTAATTGATAATCTAATCTTTCAGCCATCCTTGCCCCATAGCCCTCAGTTTGTGTCAATTTACCGTCTTTAATAGTATATCTTTCTATACCTTGTGCTATTGCTTCAAATGGGTCTTTGGCTTGTCCAGCCATAATTCCTGTATAAGCTGACATTCCATAATTATCAGCCATTTTACCAACTGCTCCACCCATAGCTGAAGACATACCTTGAGCTTGTTGAAATGTCATGCCTCTAGACATCATATTGTCCATTGCATTTACAGCTTCTTGTCCGCTTAACCCAACACCTCTAAATTGCATCGCTAATGAAGCTACTGATTTAATATATTGATCAACTGGAACATTAGAAGATGTAGCTGATTGCGTTAATCTTGACATTACATCTGCTGTTTCTCCAGCACCTAATCTTAATTCTTTATAGAATGTTTTAACAAATTCAGCCGTAGTCGATTCATTTATATTATATACTTTTGTCATTGCAAAAGTTTGGTCATTTATTTTATTTAAATCTGATATAGATTGTTGATCGGAAATTCCATATTGCCCACCAACATTTTGAGCTAAATTTATATAACTTTTATTATATTCTTCAAACCCTATCATACCATGGGTTCTATTATAATAATCTGTTCCGGTATTTAAAATTCTAGATTGAGCCCCAGTTATATCGAATGCATTTCCAGTTGCTAATTCTGCTCTTGCAGCTTCAGATGTCCATTGAGCTTGTTTATTGTAATAATCTATTGTTCCAGCTCCAAATTGTTTTATACCGCCTGCAGTAATAGGTATTCCAGCTAATCCTAACATTCCTAATCCTTTTTCTACAGCACTTAATGGTGCTAAGAAATCTGAAACTCCAGATTTCATATTATCCCAGGTGCTTTTAGCTTTATTACCTAAATTTTCATAATTATTAGTCATTTTATTTAATTGGTCATTTACTTCTTTTTCTACATTATTAATTTCATATAATGCTTCTTTATTATTTTTAACACTATCAGTGAGCGCTTTAAATTGATTAGTTTTATTTTCTAAATCTTTAAATTCTTCACTATTAGGTGTTAATCTGCTTAATGCATCTTTATTTAAAATTCCAAAAGATTCCATAGTTTTTAAAAAATCTTTATAAACATCTTGCATATAAGAAATAGATTTTGGATCTAACGTTGGACTAATTTCTTTAAACCCATTATTTATATTTTGTGCTTGTTCAGATATAATCTTATTTATTTTATTAAAATATTCATTATATTGTTCTAACATTTTTGGATCATTTGTAAAATTAGGATCTTCAAATAATTTTTTAATTTCGCTCATAGTTGCTGGAATTTCTGATTTTAGTTGTTGAAACATTTGAGGAAATATATTTTTTGCCATATCTGGATTAATATCACTAAAGGCTTTATAAAAATCTATTACATGACTTTGTGTAGTTTTAAAAGAATCTTCAAGTGTCTTAAGATCTCCAATTAATAATTTAGAATCAAAGTCTCCAAAACTATTAGTTTTAATATCTGTTACTAATCCGCCCATTGCTGCTTGTGTATTTTTAAATTGGATTGCTAGATTTTCTAAATTTTTACTAACTGAATCCACTTGGCTTTGAACATTTTCAGCTAATCCAAGGTCTAAATTGTTAAATGCAGCATGAACTTGATTCGCCGCATCTTTTGCTGAATCTGGTAAATTATGAAATATATCAATATTATCCAATGCTTGCCCTAATAAAACTTTAATTTGTTCTATAAATGGATTCAACATTTGTTGTATATTATTAGGGTCTGTATTTAAATCAATTTTTATTTCTGAAGCACTTTTTTCAAGTTCTTTAATTTTATTTGACAAAGTATTAAAAAACTCATTAAATTGTGAAGAGTTAAAATTCATATTATTAAGTTGTTTATTTAAGTTTTGAACTTGTTCTTCTAATTTTTTAAATTGCTGAGTGGCGTCATTAGTGACAGTATTAATTTGATTATTAACATTATTCAAACTTTGATTAATATTATTTGTATTTATAATGTTTGAACTACTAATGTTAGAAGTATTACTTATATTAGAAGAATTTTGTTCATTACTGCCAATCCCATTAGGATCATCTGCCATTAATTACACCACCTTTCTATTCTTCTGGATAGTCAAAATAGTCAACGTCATCATCTGTATTTTCAAAAGATTGAGGTTGATTAAAGTTTTCGCTATTAAACTGTTCATTCATTACCCTTGCTATAAAATCGGCTTCACTTTCATTTGGGTCTCCGGCTGCATCACTACTAGGTAATTCGACAAAAGTATCTTCGCTAATCCCAGATTCAGCTAAAGCTTCTTTAAGCTCTTTGTCAAAAAAAGTATTATGCAAAGTGTTTGTATGATTTACTTCTGATTTTCCTTTAACTTCTTTTCCTTTATTTTTCATGACCCCTTCGGCCAATTGAGGATTAATAAAAAATGTTAAATAATCTAATTTATTTTTATCCTCAATATCGACTTCTTCTTCGTCCTTTACAATATTCAAGTAATACCAAATCCATTGAACATCATTCATTTTTTTTACTCTGTCCTCTGTTGGTAAAGCTGAAGTAGCTCTCATTACTTTATATCGTATTCTCCCAAAAGGATCATCTATTAGTTTTTTATTTCATCGATACTCTCTAAGCTCTTATTTTGTTTTTCTTGAATCTTTTGATACTCTTCATATAATTTATTAACTATTATTGGTTGTAAGCTCTTAACAAATTCTGCGGTCTCTGCTTTATCATCTAAAGGCTGATCATCCACACTTTTTAAAGCACGAGTTAGAATTTCAATAGTTAATGAATATACTTTTACGATATAATCACTATAATTAGCCGTAGCATTTGTTGCTTCAAGTTGCTCTTCAGTTGTTAGTGTTTGTAAACCCCATTTATGTCCTCCAACTTCAACTGTTTCTTTAATTACACCTAAGAAAATTAAATCATTCAACGCTTTTCTCATAAAAGAACTTCCTTTCAAAATAAATTTTTATAATATAATTATTAATATAAAATTTGAACTCAAAAATAATAATTTTATATAATAAAAAAAGAACTCTTATATAAGAGTTCTTTTTATAAATTAATTTAATATACGTCTGCATAAGATATAGTTGCTTGCTCTGATACTGTTATTTGTCCTACGCTATAAGTTTTTGCATAACTTTGTAACCAACAATCTATATATGTTTCAATATAATAATCTCCACCATTAATAGACCCACTTACTCCCGATCTTCTGGTTTTAATTTTTATTTCAAAGGGAGTTCTTTGGTCTCTAAGAGTTTTAAATATCTGTGTTGAATTTCTACTAATAGCCATTGAACTATCAGCATCATAAGTAATATCGTCTTTACCGGTAGAAGAGTTATGAACTTTACTACCAATTGGGTTGTAACCCTTACCGCTGCTTGTGATCGCTAATGCATTCCACATGCTTGATTCATATAGTGCCATACGAGTTACATTTAGAGTTCCACCATTAGTATTTTGAGGAACAGCTTGAACTACTCCCTCATATCCAATTGCTTGTAATTTATCAACACCTCTTGTTTCATTGACAGTTAATGATTGTATCATACCGACTAATGAATCATTTGCATAAATAAATATATTTGTTGAAGTTTGTAATAAATTATTACTTTGAGAGTCAGTTGGATTAAGGTCATAATTAGCTTGTCTAATGTCATTTTTATTTGCTCTTTGAGTATTTAAATTAGTATTTGTGCCTGAATAATCTATTGCCATCAATTCCACCTCCTATGCAAATGAGCTTATAACGTCACTATACTGAATTGTTGCACTTTCAGTAATAGTAATAGTATTAGAAGCTATTGTTTTACTATATGTTGATAACCAACAATCTATATATGTTTCAATAAAATAACTTGTAGAATTTGGTGACTTAGTTTTAACTTTAAATTCTAATGGAACTCTTTGGTCTTTTAATGTTTTAAATGGATTTCCATAAGTATTATAAGTTGGAAGTAAGGAACTCGCAGAGTTTCCAGCTGTTTCTTGGGAGTCTCTTGATACAAATTGTCCAGTTTTAGTTAACCCCAGAGCATTATATAAATTAGAATTATATAAAGCAAATCTTGAAACGGCTAATTGTCCACCCATAGTATTTGAAGGAACTGATTGAACTACTCCTTCTGTACCCAGTTCTCTAATTTTAGAAATAGTTCTATTTTCAGATGGATTAAATGTTTGAACAAACCCAACTTTCATATTATTAGAATATACTTCAATATTCGTACTAGTTACTGCTAAATTACCGCCCTGACCTAATACTTCAGGCATACCAGAAGCTCTATGTGTATTTAAATTATTATTCGTATTAGAATCAAAAGCATGAGGGCTATTTTCTAATGCTGCCATCTAATTTTCACCTCTTTTTTAATAATTAAAAAAAATTAAGATGGGGAAAATAATTTCCCCATTTATTAACTTACTGCTGCAAAACTAAAATTAATTTCAATGTAATTTAATGGATACACTGCGGATATTTCAAATCTTACGTCCACTTGAGTAGGATTTTCAGTATTACGTTTAACTGATAACCCATTAAATCCAAGAATAATATTATTTGATATTGCTTGATTTAATACGTTTGAAATAGTGTAAGTAATATCAGATATAATTGACGGTGTATTTTTTCTTCCTTTATAAGTATCACCAGTAGCTGTTCTACAAGCGGCAGCTATATAATCTTTAATTTGAACTAATGTTACTTCTGAAGAATTAATTTCACTAACTGATGTAGTAATACCATGTCTAACTCTGATATTACTTCCGTTTTGTTCTAATACTAAACAACCGGCTCCAGCTAAGAAATTCTTTTCACTTTCCATGAAAGAGTTTGTTAAACTGTTAAATCCTGAAATTGTTTTATTTGTTAGAGGTTCTGCTGGATCATTTTTTAATCCTAGACAAGCTACAGCAATTGCTGCATAAATACTAGGTAATTTTCTTTCTGTAATTGAACCAGTTCTTAAATCTTTAACACTACGAGTTATTTGACCAGGAACTATATATACAACTCTTTCATCATTAAATGATTTAGCTGTCTCAACCATACCAATAGTCTTATCAAGAGCTGTTGGTGTTTTTGTAATTAATTGTTCAGGACTAGCTGCAATATACGTAATTCTTTCTTTTTGCATTTCATATGAACTCATTAAATTAACATGTTCAGCTATATAAGCTTGAGTAGCTGGATAACTAGTAAGAGCTATAACTGTGCTAACATTGTTAACTCCAGGTAAAGTTCTTTGTAATTTATCAATTGCTTTTTTCATTTCATAATCACTTTCATTTTTTGCTTGTACGCAAATAACTGGGCTTACTCCATTTTGAAAAGCAATTTCAGCACCTAATGTTAATGAATTAATAACATTGCTTGAATATGAAATATCATAATTACCATATTCATCAATAACTTCATCATAATTAAAGAATAATTTTGCATCATAATCTACATCAGCTTTTTTATATTTATATGATACATAATATACATCACCTTCACCTGGAACTGAACCTAACATTCTAGCCACAGTTGAAATTCTAACAGTATCACCAGCCAAAGCTGTTGCTGGTAGAGCTGGTAATAAGAAGGTTATTCCTGGGATTATTTCTAAATATTCAAAATTAGCATTTGCTAAACCTTGATATAATTTTGTATTATCTGACACTCTTACTATTTTAAATTCGCCAGATGATGGGGTAACAACTGTAACTTCAAAATCATCAGTTACTACATTAGCATCACTAACTATCATTAAAGATTGAATAGCATCTTGTAAATCTTGACTAAAAGTCAAAGTTAAAGGATCTGATACTGTAGAGTTAAATTCAACAGTAGCTTCTGTTTCTGTTTTTCCGGCTTTTGTTTTAACTAGAACATAATCACCAATTTCAGTTACACCAGAATCAAATGTATTAACAACAGTTAATAAACATCCTGGGATTACATTTGTAATTGGGTCTGCAGAAACATTATATTCACCGATAATTTCTTGAGTTAAGTTATTAATTACTCTATAAGAACCACTACCAATACCGGCAATTTCATCGATGTATGATATTTCAATTAAAAATTCACCATCTTGTACTAAATATGGGTTTGCTCCATCTACTATACAGGTAATTTCATCTTTAAAAGATAATGAACCAGCTGTTGCTGTTGCAGTCATAGTCACTGTTGGATCTTGTCCTGCAAGCATATTCCAAATAATATCTTGTCCATTTTGTAAAACAAAATCTATTCCTTGTCGATAAATGTAATTATTAGGTGTATTTTTACCGATAATTACAGGTTTTGACGAGACTGACATTATTTCAAATACGTTTGGATTTTTTAATACATCATAAGGTTTATTATAGCTTTTAAGTATAGATTCATTATAAATCTCATAATAATTTAATCCGGTACCTATTAATGCCATAATTCTTTGTGAACCCACTGAATTTACAGGCGAAGCCGTTTTAATAAATCTTACATAAGTATTTGGTGCTCTATAAGGCATATGAAAACCTCCTAAAAATTTTTTATTTTTTATTAATCTTTATTTCTTCTCCTGGTAATAACATAATATCTTCGTACCATTCTGTAAAAATAGAAAGTTGCAAGGTCGAAGTATATAATAAACGAGAATCATATTGTATTGATGTTTCTCCATTATTTTGAATGGATTTAACCAACACTCCTTGTGATTCAAGTTTTCTTCTAAGATTTAATCTTAAAGCTGTAGAAATTAAATCGTTTAATATTTCTTGTTCAGCTTTTTTTAAGGCACCCACTTCAACGTTTAAACTTAAACCATCATAATATCCACCATGCCGATATCCTATTAGCTCTCCGTTTACTGAATCATATAATTCAGTTGCAAAATCTCCACCTAATCCAGCTGAAGACATTTGTCCACTCCCACCACTAATAATAACATATGGATATGATAATAATGCTTCGGGTGTAGAATCGTAAATATTCATGGATTTAAATTCTTCTATTAGTTCTGTTTGAGATTTATCAGATTCATCATTTATAAAATCTCTATAATTCTCTTCATTGCTAATAAATTGTCTTAAGGTTAAGATTAAAATATCTTTGGATTTTTTTAGTGCTACCCTAGAAATAATAATCACCTCTTTTTTAATCAGAGTCCCATTTTTTTATTTATTTGTCAATCTCTATAATAATATATATACAAAATATTAATTTTTATATCATTTAAGTGTTAATTTATTTTAAATAAATTAATAGCTAAAATAATCATATATCAGGATATAATGTTGCTCTCTTGATTTTATATAATGGATCATTTGGGTCTAATTCTTTTAGTTGCAACTCTTGATGAAATAAATATCCAGCTGCATGATTAATTGTTGAATTTAATATTGTATAAAATTTTCCTTGAGGACTTATAATTAAATCTCTATTTTTTAACACTATAGTTGAAATTGTCCAAGCTCCAGGTGTGCTATTTAATCTAAAACCTGCATTTGCTAGAGCTAAATCTGTTTGATTAAATTTTCTTCTGATATATAACTGAAAAGTAGGTTCATACCCATTAATAATTCCAGTTCCAATACAAACATCACAGTTAGGTGTTGTAGAGGCTCCTCTAATTGTATCATAACATTTTGGACAGGGTAGACCTTCAGTTTTATAAGTATATAAATCATATAATTCAGCATCATTTTTTAAAATCCATAGATTCCTATCATTCATTTTTTGGAACCAACGATTAGTATTTAAAACTTGATAAGTGACTGGATTTGAAATAGTGCCTTCTATCATTTTCCCATTTGTATGTAAATATATTGTTGAAATTTTATACCAGTATTGAGTATTAGGATTTTTACTTGAAGTTTTATCTTCAAAAACATTATTATTTAATGGATTTTTATTTAATTTATAAAAAATGCCTCCTACTGATAATCCTCTATAGACATTATAACTTATACTAACTACTTCACCTAATCCTGGATTTGTTACTTCATCCCAGGTTATTAAACTATTTCCAATATGCTTAGGATAGGATATTATAATATTTGATGGAGGTGGCAATTTAGGTAAATTTAAAAATATATCCATTTTCTATCATCCTCCTATATATAAGTTATCCAATCTTCTTCTTCAAACCAATTATATTGGTCTTTCAACTGTGACATAAACCCATTTGTAAAATTAAAATTTTCTATTTTTTTCATAGTATATTTATCACATCTAATTCTAACGTCATATATTCCATTATCTATAATAAATTGGTATTTTCCATCTTTTTCACTTTTACTATATGAAATAACTTCATTATTCCTTGAAATTATAATTTCTACGTCTTGTAATGGTTTTTTATAATTATTTAAAAATTTCCCTGATATTATTTTTTTAGTTGAATTATTAATTTCAATAATGTCATCATATTTAGATTTAATTGTGAAATTTGAAGCTTTTAAATTATATAAATTATTTAATCCAATTGTAAATTCTTGATTATAAAAGAAAGTATTATAACTTCCACCTTCTACTTTAATTGTATAAATCCCAGGTTCTAAAAAAACTCTATATTGTCCGTTAATATCTGTTTGGCAAAAATCATATATTGGATAAGTATGAAGATGATTCACTTTTTCATGTTGAGAATAATTGTGAAAATCAGAAATAGTATCTTTAAAAAAATATACTCCTACATTTGGTATCACAACATTTTGACCATCTATATTATCCCGTAATATACCGACGGTGCCTTGAATAGCATATGTATTAAAATTATTATCTATTAAATTATTTCCAATATCTAACTTAAAAATTGGATTTAAATTTTTAACATTTAAACTACCACTTATTTTTTTACTCGTAGAGGCTCCTCTTACATTGAAAAAACATTCAAAAGTTTGATTCATAATAAACCTCCTTTTTAGACAAAATCGTATGAAAAATTTAATATGAAATTATATTTTAAAATATCTAAATTAGAATTTGGTGGTAATATTATTTTAGTTTGTATTATGGAATGATCACCATTTCCTTGTAATACTCCTATTAAACTTGAGTCATTGTTCCCAAAAATATCAATAGAATTATTATATCTTAATGGAGAAAAAGGAACATCATATCCATTAGAAATACATCTAGCATACATAAAAGGCTGAGTTAAGGCAAAGATGGGATTACTATTTTGCATACTTAAATTAACATCTGGCCATACTGAAAATTTACAATGAATAGCATCTAAGCAATGGCTATCATATGTACCGGCATTATAAGCTGGCTCATTATTCCATACATCGAATTCGACTATATATTGACTCTCACCACCTTCTAATCCATTACAATTTCCATAATACCACATATTTTTAGAAGCTTCAGTAGATTTAAAAATCTCTTCACCAGTAACATTATCTATTACTCTGGCATAATATGTTATTAACGGTGGTTGTATAGCCATTATAGTGTCAACTCCTTTTTTTAATCTCATTAAGAAAATCTTGAAATTTTCCTTCATAATAATTATAATAACTATCTTTACTTTTTAGTCCTGGTACTTCTATTTTAGAACTATCTAAATTTACTATATTTCCAAAAATTCCAATTGATTTTTCTATTGCACTCTTTAATTCTTCATAATCTATAAGAGCACCATCTCTATGAAATTTAATCATATTCTTACTTGCAGTATAAAAATGGTATTGATTATAATCTAATTTTTTATTTATATCTTTTATATCTTCATGTAATAAATTAGATGGCCATATATAAACAGTTCCATCTTTATATAATAAGCCTCTTACATCTCCATCATATTTAAAAGTATCATCTACTTCTCTAGAAGTTGGATTTTTAAAAATCTCAATATAATCATCACTGTAATCAAATGCATCATATATTTCACTTTTAATTAATCTTTTTGCTTCTATTTTTTCATCTTTTTTTAAATTTAAAAATTTATCATATGTTTCATAAAATCCTTCACCGTCTAAATTAGATATTTCTATATTAGAATCATCTAAATTTACTATATTTCTTAAAATATTTTCAGCTGATTTCATAGCTTTTTTTAATTCTTCATAATTTATATTTTGACCATTAGTATGAATTTTCATCCAATCATTTCCTTCAGTGAAAAAATGATATTGATTATAATCTAATATTATATCTTTATTTTCAACGGCAATATGATCAGCAAATGATGGCCATATGTATACAGTTCCATCTTTATATAATAAACCTCTAACACTTTTGTGAGAATCATTTATAATCGTATCTTCTATTTCACTAAGAGTAGGATTTTTAAAGACTTCACAATATTTATTAAAATAATTAAATCCATCATATATTTCACTTTTAATTAATCTTTTAAAGATTTTATTCATCATAAAACTCTCCATTTTAATTTATTAGATAACCTTTACCATCTAACATTTTATAGGTAGAATTACATCTTAAACATGTTTTAAATCCATCTTTTTTCTCTAATGGATGATATTTACATCTAGGACATCTATCAGTTTTAACGTCAGCTTCATTTAATTGATTTAAAGGTATTAAATTTTCTTTAATTTTTAAATCAAACTGTGGGGGCATATCAGCGGGACATGTTTTATTCTCATTTGGAGTAATATTAATATTTCTTTTATTAAAATCTATTGATTTAATTAATCTACCCACTTTTGTCACATCCTCATATAAATTTAAAAATTTTTCATAATTTCCCTGAAAAACCTTACCGTTGTATTTAGGATCATCTAATCCCACTATTTCTATATAACTACTATCTAAATTTACTATATTTCTTAAAGTGCTTTCAGCAATTTTCATTGCATTTTTTAATTCTTTATAATCTATAAATCCTTTATCGGTATGAAAATTTAACCAATCTTTGCCTCCGGTAAAAAATCTATATTGGGTAAAATCTAAAGTTTCATTTTCTATATTCATACTACCATGAAGTATATCAGCTGGCCATATATAAACGGTTCCATCTTTATATAATAATCCTCTTACACATTTATAAGAATCATTTTTCATTGTATCTTCTATTTCTTGAGATGTTGGGTTTTTAAAAATCTCAATATAAGTGTTGTATTTATTAACGCCATCGTAAAATTCTGATTTAATTAATCTTTTTAAATTATTCATTATAAATCTCCTATAGAAATTATAAAAAATCTTTTTGATTCATTCCAGGCCCATAAGGATAATTATCGTCATATTCATTATCTTTATGATTTTCTCTTTCTTCTTCAATTTTATCTTCAATAGTATCGTATAGTTTATCAAAATCATCGTATATATAACTCTTTAATTCATCTACATCTTTATCATCTAAATTTACTTCAAAATTACTGTTAATAAAATCTTTATTAATTATATTATCAACAAAATCTAGAAGAATTTTTTCTGAATCTGGTCCATTAATTATAAGCGGAAATCCATCATCAGATTCATATTGAAAATCCCAATCTTGTGATTTATCATCTAAATATTTTTCAAGTTTTGAAAATAAAATTTTATTCATTTTAGATTTTAATTCTGAACTATTTTTAAATTCTTCAATAAAAGCTTTTTCTGCTTCTTTTATAAAATTATTTATTTCACTTTTTAAAATTCTTGCATATAATGGCATTATATAACTCTCCTTTTATAGATAAATTTTCTCAATTAATATATAAAACAATTCAATAATTTTATTATAAACATTTTTATTATAAACATTTTTACATAAAAAAACTCGATAAATTAATATCAAGTTAATTTTTAAATGATTATTCGCTCTTATTCTAAATAAATTTTTTCTTTGAACCATTTCATTATTCTAAAATATTTTTTACTTTCGATTAATATTACTTTTATATATGGATATTCTTGTTTAAATAATTCATATTTATCTTTACTATCTCTTATCCAAAAGCCTTTTATCTCATAATATTTATTATTTTTTATATCATAAAAATCAGGTATATATCGAGTTCCATTAGATAATTCGAAGAATTTTCCTTCATGTTCATAATCTCTACCTAAATATTTTAAAACTCTTGCAAAGTTAGCTTCCCAACTTGATCTTACATAATGACCTAAATCTTCTCTTACTCCACCTTTAAATTTTGGTAAATGCGGCTTTCTACCTTCTATTATTGCTTTCGCATTTCCTAATGAAACTTTATTTCTATGCTCTAAAGTTAATTTTTTACCAGTAAAATACATAATAATTTTACCATCTTTCATATTTTGAGCAAATGTTTTCTTTTGTTTTTCTACTGATTTTTTAATTCTTTCATCACTAATATCTAAACCTTTATTCCATATCTCTCCTGGTCTTACGTTAATACCTAATCCTTGTTTTTTAGAATTAAATTTAGATCCACATGATATAGAACAAAATTTAGAATTATTATGAGTTTGAAAATCATTGTTACAATATTCACATATTTTAGTAATTATTCTTTTGTTTTTAATATATAATTGTTTACATTCTAATGAGCAATATTTTTTATTTTTCATTCCTGCTTTAAAAACTGTAATTTCTTTATTACATTGATCACAATTTTTAACTGTAAATTTATTATTTATTTTATAATTTTCTTCACATTCATTACTACAAAAATATTTAAATGGTTTTTCAAGACATCTTACTTCAAATTCAATTTCACATTGTTTACATTTAACATTTATATATTTCCTTTTTGATAACTCATAACATTCTCTGCAACAGTAATAGCTATTTTGTTTTCTTGCAGAAGGTTTTAAATAAATTTCATATTCTTTATTACATTGATTACATTTTACTTTGATTATATTAATATTAGACATAAAAATACTCCTTTTTATTTATATTATACCATAAAAAAGAGTATTTGTACATATGCTCTTAGCATATATTTTTAAAAATATTATTATATAAGAATTATCTGTATACCCATTGCGCTACATTCAATAAAGTTCGTTACACTTTATTCTGCTTATTTAGCAGCTCTGCATCACTGCAGATGTTTAGACTATATCACTACCATATACTTATTTCTAAGTACTTAGGTACCCTCTCTTTCGATATCACTTGATATCTACCATACTCACTTCGTGCATATCTCTATGCCTTATTTTCAACACTGCTTAGGTGTGTATAGTTTTCTGTAGTCGTTAGAGCTTCTAACAAATTAATGTTAGTTTACTACGGTAAGTTATCTTGAATATTTTAATTACACAAGACGTTCTCCGTTTAAGAGGGATCCCATTATAAATTTCTCTATAATGGCGCCAATGTTTTCTCTTACTAGTCTAAGTAGTAAGATAAAATCGAAACGGGGGGCATAACTTCTTATCCTTACAGGTGCTGGGCTTGACTTTAATCCAGCTGCTATTGGTCTCATAGCTCTTTTTATATCTTTTTTCTGTTGAATATATCCTGCTAACATCATTTGAGCGGCTGATTGATATCCCTGAGCTAGATTTATATTAAGAGATATCCCGTTGTCGCTATAAGAGAAATTTTCCCCATTTTGAAGTACCGATTCACTTATGAGGGAAAAAACGAACGCTCCCATGATCATTGTTGTGTGTAAATTATCTGGGAAATCTTCTAATGTATAAACTGTATGTGGTGGCTCGGCATTTAAATCTCCAACAGCTAAATGTAAATATACTATAAGTTGACTATCACTCCATCTTTCTCCTCTATGGTGTTCTATTAAAGTATTTAATGACCGCATAGTATCCATTGGTAAATCTTTCAACATTGTTCTAAGATCATGAAGTAAATGTCTTTCTCTATCCGTATAAGTAGGTTTATAAGAATCTGTTAAATTTTGTAAAATTATTGGCATATCATTCACCTCCTTATAAAAAATTTTTATATAAATTTATTTTTTCTTATTAAGAAAATAATCAATTAATGCGCCATAAATATTATTTAATAAAATTTCTATTAATTCTTCTCTATTATTAATATCATTTAATAAATTTAAATTATCTAATGATATTTTGCTTGAAAATCCTAATTGTTTGAAAAAATAAATTAAAATTTCAAAATCTTTTTCACTTAAATTTTCATTTAAATAGAATTTAAACAAAGAGCTCGTTATTTCATCTTTGGAATATTTAAAGTCACATGTATTTTCATCATTTAATACTTTAATATCTCCACTATTAATATAATTTTGAACAATATTTAAATTTTGAATTGGTATTTCTTCATTCGGTGATAACTGCTTTTTACCTATAATGATATTTTTAAAAGAAACATTTTTTATGACAAACACTTTAATCACCTCTATTTCTAATTAATATGTTATAGTATAATCAAATGTTGTCTGTGCAATACCGGTATTAATTATACTAACATCATTAATTGTTTTAATTATATAATATTCACCAATAGTTCCTGGATTAGTTGGTTGCTGCGTTGGTGTGATTTGAACTATATAATTTGTATTACTCATTGGAGTTCCAAATGTATAAAATAAATATGAAGTTCCATTACCAATAAAACTACTACTGCCATAAATATTTTTCTTAGCTGCAATTCTAAAACTAGTTTCTGTAGATAATGAAGTACTTATAACTGTATCCATGGAAGCTCTTGTAGATGCCTCTGTAGATATTGCTGTACTTCTAGTTGATACTTCTGTAGAAAGATTAGTAGAAGTAGTAGTAGATTGTGAGTTTCTAGTACTAATTTCTGTAGATAATGAAGTACTTATGGCTATATCCATAGAATTTCTTGTAGATGCTTCGGTAGATAATCCTGTAGAAGTAGTAGTAGATTGTGAGGTTCTAGTACTAATTTCTATAGATAAATTTGTAGAAGTAGTAGTAGATTGTGAAGTTCTAGTACTAACTTCTGTAGATAACGCTGTACTTATAACTACATCAGATGAAGACCTTATAGAAGCTTCTGTTGTTACATCAGAAGACATGGTTGTTGATATTATTGTTGATAAACTAGCGTCAGAAGACGCTCTTATACTGGCTTCCGTAGATAAAGCATTTGATATAACTGTATCTGTAGAAGCTCTTGTACTAAGTTCAGTAGAAAGATTAGTAGAAGCAGTAGTAGACTGTGAAGTTCTGGTGCTAACTTCAGTTGATAATGAAGTACTTATAATTGTATCAGATGAAGCTCTTATAGAAGCTTCAGTAGATACTGCTGCACTTCTATTTGATACTTCAGTTGATAAATTATTTGTTAACACTGTATCAGCAGATG
>Ga0209777_10001552_pt1 | contig 32632 bp, 20 predicted proteins | sample FrelakmetHBP12HB_FD_187147 | JGI IMG/M metagenome (GOLD analysis project Ga0209777, IMG submission 187147) | Freshwater lake sediment microbial communities from the University of Notre Dame, USA, for methane emissions studies -HBP12 HB (SPAdes)... | ecosystem: Environmental > Aquatic >... | reverse complement strand
GTGCGCAGCGCTTCCCTTGTGGCTTAAGGGACTTTATGCGGCAGAGGCCCCTGAACTCATGCTGCGTGCCAGGTGCCAATACGATGGTGGCGCACATGCCGATGCGCAACAAGTCTTCGGGCGTGCCCAGCTCAACTGCCGGCCCGTCAACCAGGAACCCGCCTTCGCTGATGTTCAGCGTCGTGCCCTGGTGGCTGGAATGCTCCGCCAGCACGCCCAGCCGCGTGCAGAACTGGTACTCAATTGGATAACTTGCCTCGTAACGTATGTGCAGGCGGGGCGGGGCCTCGAGCCGGTGCCGGAGCACATGCAACTCTTTGCGGATCAGGTCCTCGCGCGCCAGGAACACCTCAACGTGTTTGTGGCAGGCCTTCTCCAATTCCTTGACAGCCGCAGGCGCCAGCGCGTTGGGAACGGCGATGCAGACAAAAGCTCCGGCATCATCGAACGGCACGAACTCATGCCGCGCCATCAGGTCGTAGGGGAAGAGCTTCGCCAGCTCCTCGGGTATCTCTTCCGCCTCGAGGTCGGTCATGGGCAGACCTGATTGCAGCGCCAAAGCACGGCATAGAACGCTGGGGGAAACCAGCCCCGTGCGCAGCAGCACCTGGCCCAATTTCTCCCCGCTGGAGCGTGCGCGGGCGGCTGCGTCCTCCGCTTGCTCGGCACGGAGCTTGCCCATTTGGACGAGCACTTCGCCAATGCGCCTGAACTGCCTGGTGGGAGCCTGGGGCTTTGCAGCTTGCGCGGTTGGCACCTGTTCTAGCGGCGGCCCGTCCGGCGGCGGAAGCTCCGGCGCAGGCGTAAAGCGCGCGTGCGGGGGCACTTCGTCCGGCGGGGGGCGGCCGGGATCTTGCGGGGGAGCAGCCGCAGGCGCGAGCAGCGCTGCCTGGTCCGGGGTAAGCTGCTGGAAACGAAACTCCAACTCGCAGTGGAGAGGGCTCTGGGCCATTCGAATGCAGAGGGCGTCGAGTTCGAGTGTGCCCAGCCCGGGCTGCGACTCAATCCCGACTCGCAGCGCGTTCTGCGGCGTCAAGACTTGGCGCCATTGCCCGGCGAGCTCCGGCGGCAGGTATTGCAGCCTCACTGTCGCCCGGCAGCCATTGGGTGACAGGTGCGTCAGCCTGCAGATGAGCTCCGGAAGCGACGGACTGAACAAGCGCAACGTTCCCCGCGCGACGGGCAATTGGCTGCCCCCTGGATTCTGCACTTCAGTCACTTTCGCCTCTCCACTCGCTGGTCTCGCCTGCCAGTCCAAACTGCCCAACGCGGTCCGTGCTGCATCATTACTATGGCACATAGATGCGTTTCGCGCAAATCCCGTGCTGCGCTCGGAGCCTGAGGGTGCCATAACACCTTTGACCCTTGAGGAATTATACTCATGTGCGGCTTGAAATATGCCGAGAATATGAGAACATCCCGCGGTTCATCTGACAGGTGCGGACGGAAGGAGTTGGCGCACATGAATTACCTGGTTGCATGGTTGCTTGTCGGGCTGACTATGCTGGTTTTTCTCGGCATCCTCTCTCTGTTTGTAAACCACGGTTGGTCCGGCGCCAAGACCAGGTCAATTGGCACTGCGGTGCGGGAACTGCTCCTCGGCCGCCGCATATCGTGACCCCTGAGGTGCATACAAGGCCATGGCAATGAGGATTGTGGTAACCGGCGCGGCGGGCTTCCTGGGCTCGCATCTGGTGGACAGGCTCTTGGAGCAGGGCCATGAAGTCGTCGGCATTGACAGCTTGATCACCGGCAGGATAGAGAACCTGAAACATCTGGATGGCAATCGCGCCTTCCGCTTCGTGCTTGCCGACGTGACTCAGTATATCCATGTGCCAGGCCCGGTGGACAGAGTTTACCACTTTGCCTCGCCCGCCAGCCCGTTCGACTTCCCGCGCTACCCCGTGCACATTTTGAAAGTGGGCTCCGTGGGGACGCTGAACGCTCTGGGTCTGTCCAAAGCCAAGGGCGCGCGCTTCCTACTGGCATCCACCAGCGAGGTTTACGGCGACCCCGAAGTGCACCCGCAGTCCGAAGCTTACTGGGGGCATGTGAACCCCATTGGCGAACGCTCGATGTACGACGAGGCCAAGCGCTTCGCCGAGGCCCTCACCATGGCCTATCGCAGGCCCAACCAGGTCGAAACGCGGATCGTGCGCATCTTCAACACCTATGGGCCGCGCATGCGGCTGGACGATGGCCGGGTGCTGCCCAATTTTGTTTGCTCCGCGTTGCGCAACGAACCGCTCACGATACACGGCGATGGCACTCAGACGCGCAGCTTGTGCTATGTGGATGACCTGCTGCGCGGCATCCTGGCGCTGATGGAATCCAAGATTGACGAGCCGGTGAATATAGGCAACCCCGACGAGATTACGATGCTCGATTTCGCCAAGGAGATCATTGCGCTGACCGGCGCAAAGAGCGAGATCGTGTATAAACCGCTGCCCAAGGACGACCCGGCTCGACGGCGGCCGGATATCACGAGAGCCAAGGCGGAGTTGGGGTGGGAGCCGCGCATTTCGCGCAGCGAAGGGTTGCCGCGAACCATTGAGGACTTCAGACGGCGTCTGGTGCGTGCTGGATGAAGGCGGGATATGAATAATCCCATTTGCGGAACGTCAATAGTGAGTCTTTAGCAGTGCGGGTGTCTCCCCGGTCCCGCGAAACCGGGGTTAGCTTCCGGCGGATTCGTGCCTCACTATCTGCCGGAACCGGAAGTGCTGAGGCGGGTTGAATGGGAGGTCCAGATGAGGTGCGTTAAGTATCTTGTGCCGTTGACCGTGGCGTTGTTGTGCGCGTTTGCTTTTGCTGCCGATGACCACAAGGATAGCCACGGCAAGGGCGATGGCAGCGTTTTCGGAGTGCTCTCTGCGGCTCCTGCGGGCGGCGACGCCAAGCTGTTAGGCGTGCTCAAGACGAAGGAGAAGCACGAGGATAAATCGCTCAATGTGATGGCTGCCAATGACGAGGTCGCCGCCAAGATCAAGGAACTGGTCGCGAAGGGCGCGAAAGTCAAGGCCAAGGGCGAGAAGAGCGCAGACGGGAACAGCATCACCATCAGCGAGATCAAAGAGGCAACCATAGAGAAGCACGGCGATAAGGAACACAAGTAGTCCCTGTCCGACCGGATGTTTCGGCAGAACCTCGCGGAGCGGTCCCAAGGGGGCGCCTCCGCGAGGTCATTTGCTGCCCCGACCGGCTGCTGGCGGCACTTGTCCTCACGACTCTGGTCTGGCTCGTCATGCGATACTGGCAGGCGCAGTCGGCTGGAACATGAACGCGGGGCAGGTGGCTTTCATAAATCGCAAAGCACTCACCGTCACCCCAGGCTGTCATGGCTTGCGAGTGATGCCTGTGCCGCAAAGCGGCACAACGTCCCGTGCCGCAGCCGGGTCGTAGTTGAAGATAGTGAAGCCTCCGGTCTTCAGGCGGCGCGTGAACTGAATCTGCTCAATCAGTTTGCAGACATCGCTAGGCAGCGGCCAGCAACTCAGGCCAATGCCGGGGTAGCATGGAACTCTGCCTGCCCAGCCGAGTTGCTGCTTGACGAGGTTCTCGAACTGTGAGTTCTCCGGCGTGTAGTCCATAGGACAGACGAAGTCGAGGTAGCCTTTCTCGCACCAGAGCTTCCAGTCCTGGCCGACGTTGTCCCGGTCCACCTGCCAATTGCTGAAGACCGCCGCGGAGATCCTGATCCCGGGCTTGGCCTGGCGCGCCGCGTCACTCACCGCCGCCACGACCTTGGTTATGTTGTCCCGGCGGAAGTCCAACCACTTCCGGCGCAACTCCTCGTCGCGGCGCAGGTCCGCGGGCCAGTTACGCACTTTGCCTCCAATGAGCGCCTCAAAGCGCTCGCGGCATCCCGGACAGAAACACGCGTCGGGCCCAGGATAGCGGATATAGTCGAAGTGGATGCCGTCCACTTCGTATCTCTTGGCCACCTCCAGCATCGCGTCAAGCTCCAGCTTCTGGTTAGCAGGATGTGAGGGGCACAGCCAAGTGTCCTCCGGCTTGCCGTCAAAGCGAACCTGGGTCCGGCCGGCCGCCTTCATCGTCTCGAGGAATCCCCGCGGCGCGCGACCGCCCGTGTTCCAGTTGACCTTCCAGACGTGGGTCTGCACGCCGTACTTCTTGCAGGCCGCAAGGCACTTGGCGAGCTGATCACCCTTTTCCCGGACTTCCGGCGCGACGGGCAACACGCTGCTTTCGTAGTAGGCCGTGCCGCCCCAAAGCATATTCGGCAAGATGGCCGTGAAACCGTTGCCGGCGAGGAGCTTGATGGCGGCGTCCCAGTCCAGGCCCTGCACGCCGAAAGCGCTATGACACCAGAAGGCGCGGTGCTCGCCCGCCTGCGCTTTCAGCGAGGCGCAATAGGCCGCAAGCAGCAGGGCATCCGCATGGGCGGCTTCCGGCATGGCCTGGCTGAAGGCCTGATCGTCACAGAGCTTCAAAGCGCGCATGCGGGCAGAGCCTGCCGCGGAAACCTGGCGCCTGAGTTCCTCATTCGTTCCCGCCGCGCTTTCGAGCGCCCTGGAGGCCTCGGCAAAGCTCCTGCCTTTGAACGGCCCGAAGCAACCAATGCGTTCGATGCTCTTGCGCGCGGCCTGTTCCCAGACTTCCGGCAGAAAGTGCCCGACTAAGGCCAGCATCATCTGCCGCTTGTTGGCGGGATCGTCTGCGAGCAGAACGTGCGTCATCTGGATGCAGTTGCCGGAGACGACGATGGCCGCGTCGCCGGTCGGATTGCCGGCGTCATCGTCCCAGACTGCCGCAACCCGGCTCTTGCCGGCCACAGCCTTTGCCTCTCTGATGTTCCAAGACCGCTGCGCCACAACGGGCGGCGCGCCAGCTATAACGCCGGGGGCGAAGCGCATGGCCGCGAAGTGGCCGGGGCGTTTCTGGGCGACAAACCGCCCGCTTTCGATCCCTACAGCGGGATCGAGTTTCTCTGGAAAACCGAAGAAGGCGATAAGCTTCCCACCACCGTCAAGAAAGGCCCCGAGTCGCTTGACCACCTCGTCGGGCATGCCGGGATTGTGCGGCAGAATGAGCAACTTTTTGCTCTTAAGCCGCTCCGCGGTTACGTCCAGATCGCTGATAACAGCGAAGGGCAAGTCCAGTCCCTTCAGGGCCTGAGCTACGGCCTCGGCGTAAATGCCGACGGACTCCGCTTCCTGCGGAGAGTTTCGCGTGACCGATTCGCCACGGATGATGGCGATGGCTGCGTTGGCGCCGAGCAGACCGAAATCAGCGACATAGAACTCCGTGTCCGTGTCGCTGCTGCGCCAGGCCGAGATGCGCAGGGCCCCTATCTTGCCCCAGCCCGCGGGCGTCCCTTCGGTGCGAGTGGCGCTCTTTTCCACCGTGATGCTGTTCCAGCCGGCGTTGTCTTCGGCTGCGAAGCTGCCTGCGTACCAGCCGGCGCCGCTCTGCAGGTAGAAGCTGAAGTGCGCCACGGGCATAGCATCGCGGCAGAAGAACCGGAACTGCATGCCCTGACAAGCGGCCAGATCCAGGTTCACCGCGTGATCCCAGGAAGCGCGCTCGATCTTTGAGCCTTTGAAGTTGCACGGCATCCTCAGCGCCTGCCGGCCACCGTCAAAGCGCACTACCGCGGCCGCCGCCGTGCCACCCATGGGCTTCCATGCCGCCTGCGCCGCCGCGTCATCGGCGTAGGCCATTGGGACTGCGAGCGGATAGTCAGGCTTGGCTGGTTGTGGAAGCTGCGGCGCCTGCGCAAAGACGGGCAGCCCACCACAGAGAACACAGAGGGCCCAGAGAAGGGATTTCAGATTCGCGATCTGCGCTCTGCGACTGGCGGACAGGCAACGTTCGAGCCGAATACCCAACATCGAACACCCCTTCCTTTCTCCATACCCGGGCCACTTGACAAGGCGCTGCCTGCGGACCGTGGCACAGATTCAGCGGTGGCACAAGCTCTAAGGCGAAATGCTCAGGCTAACGCACCGGAGTCATCCGCGCGGCCGCTGCCGCCGGCGCGCAGAAGCATTGCGCGCTCGGAAAACTCCTGCGCTTTGGCATAGCGGTGTGTGCTCTCCAGATGGCCGGCGATGTCGTCCAGAATGTCAGGTTCCTTGAAGAAGCGCGGCGGCACTTTGTCGAGGTACTCGAAGGCCTGCCGGTCCTGGCCCAGTTCGCGGTGGACCTGGTACAAGAGGAAGTGGGCCAGGTCGCGGGACTCGTCAGGCCCTGTTTCCGCCACGGCCCGCAGGTGCTCTATAGCTCGCTTGTGGTTCCTGGTCTCCATGTACGTGCGCGCCAGACCGAGTTTGGGGTCAGGCAACCTCGGGTCAATCTGCCGCGCATGATCGAAGTAGGCCTGCGCTTCCATGTACGAGCCCTGCTCCAGCTTCACCTCGCCCAAGCGGATGAGCGCCTCCGTCGGCGGGTCAAGCGTCTCCAAGGCCTTCAGGTACAGCCGCTCCGCTTCGGCACGGTCTCCCAAATGCGCTGCCAGGAGACGCCCCAGCGCCATCAACGCATGGTCATCCTTCGGGAAGTGCCGTTCGATAGCGGCCGCCAGCGCCCGGGCCTCGCCGTGGTTCCCCGCGAGAAGCTGTACCTGCACCAGGTTGACCAGCGGCGAACTCGACTCCGGCCCCAGCCGCGCTACGTCCTCAAACATCCGCGCGGCCTCAGCCAAGCGCCCATCCGCGGTCGCCACGATCGCTTCCATCAGCAAGGCGCTGGAGCGCTCAAAAGCCGGCTCGTACCGCGCCCACTTCCGCCTCCAGTACTGGAGCCGCGCCGGACAGCCGCGGCCCTTGTCCTCCAGGAGTCGCTTCAGCAGCACCGCAAGCTGCGGCGCCAGCCCAGCGTCAAACGTCTCCCACAAAGCGAGCGCGTCCTCAATCAGCCGCTTCTTGCTGTCCCTCAGGAGCTTGCCGCGCCTGCAGCACTCCACCACCTCCGGCAGGCTCGCCGTCGGGAAGCGCAGCACGCCTGTTTCCCCGGCCAGGTAGTAATAGCCCTCCGTGAAGTACAGCGGTATGTCGCTGCTCGTCATGGGCCATTGTGACCGGGAGAGCCAACTCAGGAAACAGGCCGCGCGGCGCAGCGCGTCCGCCTCGGCCGAAAGCACGCCGTCTTCAGACAGTTCGGTCAGCAGCTGCGCCGCCTCATCGTAGGCCCCGCGCTGCAGCAAACGGGCGCCAAGCAGCACCGCCCCGCCGCCGCGAAAAAGCACTGAGCGGAACTTTCCCCACCACAAGACATAATAGTCCCGCCGGCCCAGAAGACCGGCGTGCCCCGTGGTGAACGCCAACAACTCCTCCGCTTCGCCGGCAAACGGTTTGCCGCTGTGACCCACGGACGCCGCCAACACGTCATGCAGGCAGATGAACTCCCGTGCCAGAGCGTCCAGGTCGGCAGGGGTCGCTTCGGCCAACTCCCTCAACAGCGCTTCATGTCTCAGCGGGACGCGCGTGGCGACGCCGCTGAAGGCCAGCGCGTGAAGCTGCGGGAAGCGGTGATGCGCCGAAAGAGGCCGGGGCGGCCTTTGGCGGGCCAGCCAACTCACCCGCGCTAACGCGGCCAGCCAATGGGTGGCTGAGGCCACGTCTCTGCTTCCCGAGCTGACATGGAGGTTCTCAAGGATGTAAAGCGCTCGTTCTTCCTGTCTTTCCTTGATTGCCAGCGCCGCAGCCTTCAGACCGTTCAGTTCACCGCCCAGGCCTGGCAGCGCGCGGCGCAACTGCCCATCCCACTGCCACCGCCCCACAAAACGCCGCAGCCCGGCGTGCCAGAGACATACGCCTGTCAACAGCGCCACACCCAACCAGTAGAGCCACGCACTGAAGCTCCAATCGCAGAGGCCAGAACGGTACGACCCCACGCCCGCAAGGACAACCACCGCCAGTAGTTCCGCCGCCCTGCGGGATATGCGAGTGGCTCCGAATGTAAGCATAACCATCCCCCAGTACTTCGGCGACCCAACCTACAGCCACAGCCCGCCCCTTCACTATCTGACCTTACTCAATGCCGCTTTGTCAATCCGTCCTTCCCCTGTGCTGCCAAGACATAACTGAATACACCCGCCGAAACTGAAAATCCGAAATCCGAAACTCGAAGGAAAAGGACAAACATCTAAAACGAAAACTCCGCAATCCGCGCCAGCGTTGGGTTTTGGTCCTTTGGTTTTTGCTTCGGATCTCGTATTTCGGATTTCGAGTTTTCTCCTAGGGCTTTTCCCCTACACAGGAACATGGCACGGTGCCGCAGCCGCAACACCCCTTGGCGTACTTTTTGAGCGCTGCTTCCATGTCAACACCGGCCAAGTTAGCCAAAGTCATCATCCACGCGTAGACGTCGGCGAACTCGGCGGCCTGTTCCTCCCGTGTGCCTTCACGCAAAGCGGTGGCCAATTCGCCAACTTCCTCAACGAACCACATGAATGTCGCTGGGGCGCCGCGGGCGCGGTCTTTCTCCAGGTAGGTACGAGCAATCAGGTCTTGAAAAGCACGAATCTCCATTTCCTTCCTCCGCAGTGTCTTTCCCCAGTATAGCTATAGCAGGACGAGCCCCATAGCCAATCGCCGAACAGCCGGGAATCGTGGAACGCAAAACGTGAACAGGGCACCCGCCTACTTGGCGAAAACCTTATCCAGCTTGAGGGAGAATCGTGGGAGCAGCGTTGTGCTAAGCCCGTCTTGAGCCCTGTATACGGCCACTGCGCGGTGCGGGTCTTCCTGCAACCTGAAAACGCGCACCGTGTTGGCTTTAGGGTCAACGATCCAAAGCTCAGGCAGGCCGTAGCGCGCATAGAGCAACCGCTTTGTCACCAGGTCCAACCGCTTGTTGGAAGGCGAAAGCACCTCCACGCATAGGTCCGGCACACCGCGCAGTCCCTCCGGAACGATGATCTTCTTCCTGGCGTTGGAGATGAACACCAGATCGGGCTGGAAAACGTCTATGTCAGTAAGAATAAGATCAAGCGGGGAGTAGATGCAAATCCCCGCGTTCTCCTGTTCAACGTGGATAACCAACGCGGTCCCGAGCCGCATCAGGACAATCTGGTGGCGCGACAACGGCGCGGGGCTCATCAGCAGGTCTCCGTCCACGAGTTGGTAGCGCGGCCCAGTCTCAGGCAGGGCGCTGTAAGCTTCGTAAGTGAACTTGATGTCGGTGCGCATTTCTGGCCTCCATGAACATCATAGCGTGCCAGCGCGCCAAGAAAGGATTAGATTTTCGATTTCTGATTAGCAGGTTCCGATCTGAACTTCCAGCCCGGTCCAATCGAGAATCGGAAATCTAAAATCTAAAATTCCCTGTCTCCACCTTGACCCCGCAGGCGCACTCCGTAGAGTGAACTTGAGATCTGCTTTCTCCCATCCCTGAGGGACCCGTCCCATGCCGGTCTGGGTCTACAATGTCTGCGCCATCGTCGGCGGCACGCTCTTCCTGTGCCAACTGGTGATGATGCTGCTGGGGCTGGGCGGCGATCACGATGCGGACGCCGGCGCGGACCACGACCTCGGCGGCGACCACGAGGCTGGCCACGGCGGCGGCCATGAGCACGGCCAGGGCTTCGGACTCCACAGTCTGTTCACTTTCCGCGCGGTTGTGGTGGGCCTTACGCTGTTCGGCCTGACGGGGCGCGCGGCCGCGGGCAGCGAGTGGTCCGCCGCGCTGGGGCTGGCTGTCGCCGCGGGTTCGGGCGCGGCGGGATTGTTGCTGATGGCGCTGTTGCTGCGCGGCTTGTATAGGCTCGAATCCGACGATACGCTGAAAATCCATCAGGCTCTCGGAGAGGAAGCGGTCGTGTACCTGGGCATTCCGGCGCGCAACAGCGGTCAAGGGAAGATCACGGTCGAAGTCCAGAATCGGCTGTTGGAATGCCGCGCCGTTACGGATGGCGAGGCCCTCCCCACCGGGACCCGGGTCGAAGTCGTGGACCTGCTGGACGATGAGACCTTGAAAGTCGCGCCACTGCCCATAGCCCCCACGGGCGGGACGCCTGCCCTGCGCGAAGAGAGCGATCCTGTTACGAGGAAGAACGCAACGTCAACCCAAAGAACGGAGGGACGGGAACATGGATAACCCCTGGTATCTTGTGGCCGCATTCGGAGCCCTTGTCGCCTTTAGCTTGCTTATCTTCATAATCAGGCGCTACCGGAAATGCCCCAGCAACCGGGTGCTGGTGAAATACGGCTGGTTCCCGAGCGGAGACACGACGCGCTGCATCCACGGCGGCGCCACCTTCGTCCTGCCGATGCTGCAGGACTACGCGTACCTGAGCCTGGAGCCGCTGCAGATCGAGATCGCGCTCAAGGGCGCGCTCTCGGCGGAAAACATCCGCGTCAGCGTGCCCAGCGTTTTCACCGTGGCCATCGGCACCGAACCGGCCGTGATGCAGAACGCCGCCATCCGCCTGCTCGGCTTGGACTACCGCGCCGTGCAGCAGCAGGCGCAGGAGATCATCTTCGGGCAGTTGCGCCAGGTCATCGCCTCCATGCGCATCGAAGAGATCAACCGCGACCGCGAGCGCTTCCTGACGCACATCCAGACCTCGCTGGAGCCTGAACTGCGCAAAGTCGGCCTGGTGCTGATCAATGTCAACATCACGGACATCACGGATGAGTCCGGCTACATCGAAGCCATCGGCCAGAAGTCGGCGGCGCAAGCCATCCAGCAGGCCCGCGGCGATGTGGCCGACCAGGAGAAGATGGGCGAAATCCGCGTCGCCGAAGCCAACCGCGAGAAGACCATTCAGGTGGCCAACGCGGAGAAGACCAAGCAAATCGGCACGCGCGAGGCGCAGCGCGAACAAGCCGTCCGCCTCGCGGAATTGGAGAAGGAACAGAAGGTTGGCGAACAGACTGCAGGTTTTTTGCGCGACGCCCAAGTGAAGGACGCTGAACGCACCATGCGTATCTCGCTGGCCGAGGCCAACGCCAAGGCTGTCGCCGGTGAAAACACGGCGCAGGCCGCCATTGCGGCCTCGCAGGCCGAATTGCAGATCAAGCAGGCCGAAGCCTACAGGCTCGGGGAGACCAAGAAGCGCGAAGCCGAGGCCATCGTGCTGGAAGCTCAGAACCGGGCCATGGCCAAGGCCGCGCTCGCCCAGGCAGAACGCGTCGAGGCTGAACGCCGCGCCGCGCTCGAAGCGCCCGCCAAGGCCGAAAAAGCCAAGATGATCGTGGACGCCGAAGCCACAGCCGAACAGCGCCGCCTGCAGGCCATCGGCGAGGCCTCCGCCATCTTCGCCAAGCTCGAAGCCGAAGCCAAGGGCAACTTCGAGATCCTGGCCAAGAAGGGCGACGGCCTCAAGCGCATCATCGAAGCCTGCGGCGGCTCGCAACAAGCTTTCCAGTTGCTCATGCTCGAACACCTCGACCACATCGCCAACACCGCGGCCAATGCCATCTCCAACATAAAGTTCGACAAGGTCGTGGTCTGGGAAGGCGGCGGCAAGGACGGCGCGACGGGGACGTCCAACTTCCTGCAAAGCATGGCCCGCACACTGCCGCCCATGATGCAGGTGATGAAGGACGTCGGCGGGGTTCAACTGCCGGACTTCATGGGCAAGATGGTGTCCGACGGGCAGAAGGAACAGGAAGCCGCGGCCGCGCCGGCCGGAGCCGCCGTGGCGCCGCCGAGTGCGGTGGCAGCACCGGAGAAGAAAAAGTAATCCTGGCCGTGTTAGGGACTGCGACAAAATAAGATGAGCAAAGATGCGCCGTGCCGGAAGAACAGGGCGAGGAACGCGAGCGCGCCGTATCAAGGAGAGATACGGTTAGCGAGCGTGACGAAGCCCTGTGAAGTCCGCCACAAGCAGATTTGCCTAGCTTATTTTGTCGCAGTCCCTTAGGGCCGCGTGGTGAACAGGGGAGTGGATTATGGGTCTGACAGTCCTGAAAGTGGGCGTCGGCAATGTCGCGCGGCCCAAGGTCATGCGCGAGGTGGAGTTCCTTATTGATTCCGGCGCCATATACTCAGTCGTACCAACGCGCATCCTGAAGGAGTTAGGAATTAGACCGCTGGCTAAGGAAGAGTTCCGCTTGGCCGACGGCAGCACGATCAGGCGCAAGAAGGGCGTTGCGTTGTTCAAGTACGAGCAGCATATCGGCGGCGCTGACGTCATCTTCGGAGAGAAGGAAGACAGCAACCTGCTAGGCGCGCTCACGCTCGAAGCCCTCGGCCTCGCCCTTGATCCGCTGAAACGCGTCCTGAAGCCCCTGCCAATGGTGCTCGGCGGGTACGTGCCGGAAAGAATTCCGCGCCGCAAGTGCCACAGTGCCAATCAGGGCTGAAAATTGGTTTTGGCTCTGCTGGAATCCTCGCCACGTCCGCCAGCCCTTCCCTTTCTGACGCCCTGCGCAAGCACTTCGGCTTCTCCGAGTTCCGCTCCGGACAGCGCGAACTAATCGAACCCGTGCGGGTGACAGCGGTATGAGACTGATCCTCACTGAGAAAGGTAGAACGGTGCTTAGCAAAACGTTTCAACAAAAAAGAGCCCGGAGCATCTGCTCCGGGCCCTATCTTGACCCTCAATGACTGAAGGCCGTGCTTACTTCCTCTTCTTGGCGCCGCCTTCGCCGGCCAGAACCAGGATTCTGTTGCCGGCAGACTGCACCACCTTGGCCTTCACCATGATCTCGCCGCCCTTCTCCTTGGCTAGATCCGAAAGCTGCCTGCGCGTAGACGCGTCCGCGACGATCGCCAGCGTATTGGCCTTGCCCACGCGGTCCAGGAGCAAAACGTTGCCGCCCGCACTTGTAATCACACGGCCTAGCAGCGTGCACTCATGCGACCCCTCGCAACCAGCAACGTCCGCGAGGCCCTTCTTTGTCGCTGCGCTGGCAATGATCGGGAGGGTTGAACTCCTGGAGGTCGAAACGTTCTCGATCACCAGGGTATTGCCACCAGCCGCACTCACCACGCGGCCCTTGACCGCGACCTGAATGAGAGGACTACCCAACGAGCCGAGCACCCTCTTGACGGCTTCGTTGGCGACGATATGGAGAGCTTTCCTGGCCATGTCTTCCCCCTTTTCTTCCCCGCCCATTCCTTCCGCGGCCACTTCCCTATGAGCGGCTCACCCGGCAGAACGAGGCGATCCCCCAAAAAACCTGCAGTCCTAGCGCACGGACACTTGTATATAGTACTTGCCATCGGCTGTCAACAGCTTTAGGCAAGTTGTGGGGCTTGACTGGACTCCCTAATCTGGTCTACTGCTATCCAGGACACATTGTGCAGGAATAGCGATGCCAAAGTTGATCGTCACCGGAGCAGACAACATCCCACATGAATATCTGCTGGCGCGTGAGATGACCCTCGGTCGCAACCCCGGCAACGACATACAGATAGCCGAGGAGAAGGCCTCACGCCTGCATTGCCGTTTCCGCCCTGAAAACGGCAAGACAGTCGTCGAGGATCTGGGCAGTTCCAACGGCACAAAGGTCAATGGCGTCAAAGTACAGACCAAGATTCTGGACGACGGCGACACGATAAAAATTGGCGCACACACAATCGTTTTCCGGGACGCCGACGCGGAACTGGTGCTGGCGCCAGCGAAGGGCCAAGGAGGCAAGCCTCCGGAAGGCGCTCAGTGTGGTGTCTTCCCCGCGATTGACCTAGCCCCTCTGGCGCCTGTTCCGCCCGCAACGGAGAAGCTTGCCGCTCGCAACGGCTCATCCGCGAAACAGGCTGCGGAGAGGAGACCGTTCGCCGCGTTTAACGGCGGGGCCGCAAGGGCGCCACAGTCATTGGGCGCAGCCAGGCGGAACCGTGTCTCATTCGGGTCCATGGTTTTCACCGTAGTGATGGTGGCCATTCTGGTTGGTGTCGCGTTGGTGCTGTACCAACGGCGCGACACACCAGCGCTCGTCCCGCCGCTCCCCATGCCGGAAAGAGGCACGTCTGCACTGCCGCCACGGCCAGCTCCGAAACCAGAGACGCCTTCGCCCCAGCCGAAGCTTGAGGGCGGAAAGATTGTGGCGCACCTGCCACCGAAACCTGCGGATGGCGAAAGCGGCAAGCCCCCTGCCAAGGCCGCTCCGGAATCGGAAGCCGGCATCGCGGCCGCCTGGACGAAGGCCCTTGCGGAACGGGATCGCGCCATCGCCTCGGGCAATTTCCCGGGGGCGCGCGGAGCCATCAGCACTTTCCTCACGGCGCACCCGGGCGGCGCGCCTGGCCAGCGTGCGCAACAGGAGCTGGCCGAGACGAAGAAGCTCATAGACGCGGCGCTGGATCTCTTGTTCAAGGACGCCGAAAAAGCCGTGGCAGACAAGAACTACCGCCTGGCCGTGCAACGCTGCACACGCATCCTCGCCTCCGATCCGTCCGGCAAGTTCGGCGCCGGGGCGCGTGAGCTCATGACGCGCATAGACGAGAGCACGGAGCCGCGCTTTGCCGAAGTCGCCGCGCGCGCCACGGCGCAGATTCAGGCCGGCTTGCTCGACAGAGCCGGCGAGACCCTGGAGAAGGCCCTGGACGCGCTCGGCGGCACAAAATGGGCGGAGCAGATTTCGGCCCAGCAACTGCAAGTGCTGATGGCGCGCTCCTTCCTGCGGCGCTTGGAGAACGCGCGCATAAAGGCCGCCGAGCCGCGGAAGCCGCTCGCCGTCACGCTGCCGGACAGGAAGATCGCCGGCGTCTTCTGCGGCGTCAGCGGACTAACGCTGGAACTGCGGGCGGGGGCGCGCAGCTTCTCGGTGCCCCTCAAAGAGCTGACGCCCGACGACCTGCGGAGTGTGCTGAAAGCGTTGAACCTGGCGGAGAACCATGTTGAGTTGGCCTACCTGTGGCTGCTGCTGGCGAAGACCACTGCGGCGCAGGCCGAGATCGAGCAGGCGCTGCTGGATCCCCGGCAGGAAAGCGCGGCCATCCGCCTGGTCAGTCTGCTGCCCAAACAACAGAACCTGCATGTCTACGACTTCAGCAAGTGGCAGCACCAAAGCGATTGGGATGCGCTCTCCGGAAGCTGGTGCACGCAGAACGGCAGATACGTGCTGGAGAGCGCGGACGGCGGTGACACCTGCTTGCGGCCGGCCGCGGTCGGCGGGCCCTTTGCTGGGAAGAACGCGCGCATCAGCTTTGATTTCGAGTTGAGCAAACCAAGCCCCGGGTATTTCTTCGCTTTCGAACTGGGGAGCGCAGAGAACGGCGCGGTGAGCATGATCTTTTCTGAGAAGGGCTTGGCCTTGAACGCGAACCTTGCGGGCGCAGTGGAAGAACAGGATGAGTGGACCGCCGGCCCGTCTCATGTGGATTTTTCGGCCAAGGGCGACACGCTGACGGCGGTGGTGAATGGCAGGAAAGCCAAGCCTCTGGAAGTGCCCGGCCTGTCCGAGTTCAAAGGCACTATATTCTTCCGCGTGCGCGAGTCCGGCTGTTCGATCAGCAATGTGGTCTTGCGGAACGTGGAATAGGCCGGGCCTTGCTGGAAGTTGCCCTTCTGAAGCGTCAATAAGAAAACGCCGACGACTATGGAACCGTGCGACCAATATCAAATGGAAGGAACTGCCGCTCCCTCGCGCATACTCGGTCGAGGGTTCTAAAGAACGCCGTCAACCCGCGCCTGGAAGCGCCCCGAGCCCGTTTCCAGGCGTCCCTCTGCGTCCCAAACGCCGCTGGCCCTGTTCCGGGGCCGCTGGAGGCCCCGCTGCCCTGCTGCCGCGCTGGAGGCCGGAAAACGCCATTCCCTTCGCGCCAAATCCCGTTAAAGGGATCAACGACGCAAAATGATTGCGGCTCTGTCCCGCAGACTCTGTCCCGCAGACTCTTGCGCCCTCCAAATGCGGTGCGAAACATCCATACTATATACTACGTATTACAGTCCGGTGTGTAAAATGGAAAATTGAACTTTGTTCAGCGGTTGACGGCGAGTGGCCAGTGTTCCGCAGCCGGCGGCAGTGTGTCGCCGGGAACAGAAGTTGAAAGGTCCCCTCCCTGATTTACCGCAGCGCGTAAGTTACAGAAAGAAAAACATTTACGCAGCAGACCCAAGTACCCAAGCGCCTTATGAAAGGTAAGAAGAATAGAGAACATCCGCCCAGCAGGGGCATTTGTATAGGGAGGAGGAAGCCCTGGTCCGTCACTTCACTTTGCGGTCCGCAGGTCGAATAGCGTTTTCAACACATTGTGATATATATATCTGGGGGGGCAATTCCCTGATGTGGTTATGCAACGGCGTCGTAATCTGAAGTTTCAGGGAGTCACGCGTCATGTGACACGCGCCACCCGTCACGCGGCACTCGCCACATCCGTTCTGCTTTTCGTGCTGCTGAGTTCCTCCGCTCTAGAGCACTTCACGAATGGCTGTGGCCTTGTGGCACGGCCTTCCAGGCCGTGGACACGGGCAAGATGCCCGTGCCACGAATGCGCGACGCTACACCCAATCGTGAACTGCTCTAATGGCCGCCGTGCCGAGCGCGCCGAACATTACAGGCCCATCCGGGATCCAAAGCTCGGGCGATGTGACCATAACATGGAGTAACTAGGGACAGCTACCTATTTAAGTCCTCCTTCCTTGCCGCTTGGTGGGGCGACCCGCAGGCAGCGGCTGCATCTTCCGTCCCAGCGCCCCAGCCAGTCTCCCCAGAAACGCCTGTCCCGCCAGCGCCCAGCCTGTTGACGTCCGCTGCCGCAACAAGGCCACTGCCCGCTCATCTTCCGGCCCGCGAAGTCTCTCCTTCCACTCAGCCGCGCCAGCATACTTCTGCCACGCCCTCATGTCCAGCAAGCCGCACGCATCCTCTGCACCCACGTGGGCCGCGGCGCTCGACCAGCGATACTCCCAAGCCTGCCGCGCCAGTCCCGCCCGCACCGGATTGCGCTCCACGTAACGCAACGCCAGCCAGCCGTGCGGCCCGTCCAGAGCACAAGAGTAAAAGCGGTTCTGCCACACGTGCCCGCTGCGGCCATGCACGCGGTTAAGCCGTTGTGCGAAATGCCAGTGAGTCCGGCCCACAGCCAGCGCCAAGGCCTGCTCGCTCTCCGGAACGGCCACGAGATGGATGTGGTTAGGCATCAGGCAGTAGCCCAGAACACGCAAGCCAAACCGCCGCGCCTGCTCTTTCAGAAACGCCAGATACGCCTCGTAGTCCGAATCAGCCAGAAAGACGGCAGAACGGTTGTTGCCCCGTTGCGTTACATGATGGGGCAAACCGGGAACAACCAGGCGAGCCAAGCGCGACATGATGACAAGGTACCCTGTCCCCAGCCCTAGTCAAGACATAATTGGTAGCTGTCCCTAGTTACCTCGGCGCCGCATCGGGAGTGATAAGCAGCGCGAGGTCCACCGTGAAGTCCGGCGCCGTGAAGGTCTGCTTGCCCGCGCCGGCTTCGAAGCGGCCCGCCAGCGCGCCGGACTGGACATTGCCGTAGTTCCACGTTGCGTTCTTTTCGGAGCACGCAATGAAGCGTTCGCGCCACGGGCGATGCCAGTGGAAACCGTCGCGGCTGAAGCCGAGAAGGATGTCGTTGCGCTTCTGAATTCCCAGCTTCGACACTTCCTTGTTCTCGGGCCCTTGCCAGATAGTGAACAACCCCAACATCAGGCTCTCGTATGGCGTAGCGTCCAGGTTATAGAGCTGCGGTGCGATGCTGCTGTACTGCGGGTTGGGGTTGCGCGGGTCAAGGTCTTCACCGGTACACCAGTTCACCTTCGCGTTGGCGCTCTTGGTGACTGCGGTCCTCGGATCGGGGTCTTCGGTGTAAGCGCGTCCTCGTGTTCCCAGGCTGGTCCGCTCACTGACGACCCAGATCTTTCGAAACGGGTTGTAGAAGAGGGTTGTCCTGTCGCCGCCTATCGGCGAGGACACCACAGGTTCCGTCCAACGGATGCCGTCCCGGCTTGTCCGCATGGCAAGCTGCCATCCGCCGCGCCGTTCGGTGGTGAAACACTTGAACCATTCTTTCGGATCCTGGGCTTCGTGGTCGAGCCATACGGTGCTGGAGTCGTGCTGGGTTATGTCGAGCACGACGTTCGTGCCGGGCTTGGGCGTATCCAGCCCAGGTTTCTCCCACTGAATGCCGTCCGCAGATGTGGCGTAGGAGAGCCAGTGCGTTATCCAGGCCTCGGTGCCCGCTGAGTACCAGATCTTGAAGCGCTTATCCGCCGGGTCGTACCACACGCCGCCACTGTAGGGGTAAGCCACATCCGACTTGCCGGCCGTCTCCCACGGTTTGTCGGGTTTGAGCACTGGACTTGAGGGATGGTACTCAGCCTGGTGGAAGGTTCGTCTAAGCGTAGTGCCTTCGACCAGGAAATCGTCCACGAGCAGTTGCCGTCCGACATCAATGGGGATGACCGGCGGCGGGCTCTGCAGGTACGGCACGGGCATTGGGTCGCGGAAGTTCCGCTCAGTCCTCGGTGGCCATTGTTCGGGCAGCACTATGCCGTTGTAGAGGGTCTCGCCTGCCGGGCCCATCTTCGGCGCAGCCATGTATAAGACTGCAACGGCACCCCAGCCGATGAGTTCACTCCGGTTCATGGTGTGATCTCCCCGAGTCTTGAGCCTGATGGGAAGCATCCGCTACTCGGCTGTCTTGCCCTCTCCCGCTCGCCCGGCCGGCGCTAACTTCAGCAGCGGGGTCTTGTAGATCAGCACTCGGTTCCAGTTCCAGTCCCCGAGGTACAGATTCCCGTCCGGGTCGAACATGGCATCGAAGATGTAGCCGGTCACGTCCCCAAACGCGAATTGAGGGTGGATGTCCGCACGGTAGTTCAGGTACCCCAGCGCGAAGCGGGAATTGCCGTACGGGTTCGTCCCGAGGACCATGCGGCCGTGTCCATCGCAGGCCGGAAGGAAGGGATGCGCGCCGTTCTCGTAATCGGCCGCGCTGCCCGAGAGGTTCCTGGTCCCGGCGTCGGCATGGCCTGCCGTGCCGTAAACCGCCTGCGCCTTGATGCCGAAGACCGTCTCCTTAGGACGGTCGGGAATGTCCTGCGCAGCGAAGCGCAGAAGGCGCGTTCCCATGCCGTCGTCGCCTGCGGGCTTGTCCAGGACCCAGAGGTCGCCCTCGCCGTCCACGCGCACCCCCGGCACGATCCACAGCGCCGCGGCCGAGGGCTTTTGCGAGCCCTTGCGGAGGTCCTGGGGCGTGAGGTCGGGTTTTCCGAGCACGACGTCCACGAATGGCCCCCGCTCCTTGTCCTGCTCCCCGTCCACGTTCACCAGCCGCAGCACCCGGCCGCCGTTCTCCTCGGCAATCCAGATCCGGTCCCCAGTGCCCACCGGGGCGAAGTAGATGAAATCCTGGAACCTTAGTTGCAGGGCCGCCCGCTCCTTCGTCTCAAGATGCCCCACGTGGACATTCTTGACGGGCTCCACGCCGCGGCGCAGCGGCCCACGGAACGCGCGCAGGGACAGCCCCTGGTCCCCCGGGTTGGCAGGCAGGCGGCCCATCGTCGAAATCCAAAGGCGGCCCTGACCGTCCGTGCGCGGATAGGCGATGGCGATTTCCCGTTGGAGCCCCTCGGGCTCCCACTGGCCATCGGCCGCTGGGCCGACCGCCGGGCCGTTCACCAGGTCGCGATAGTCGTTCCACCATAACACGCGGTACTTGTCGGTCACCACGAGCTGCTTTCCGAAAACCGCGACCCCGGTGACCCCGGCCAGGGAATCCAGCGTGCGCTCGACCCGGGCGTAGAAGGCCGTCTCGTGCCCGTCCCACGGGACCGGCTTCTCCAGGGAAGAAGCCTCCACCTTGGCCTTGGCGTACCGGCGGACGCTTTCCGGGTGCCAGTTGTCTATCACAAAAACGTTCCCGGCGGAATCTACGTCAATCCCGGTCAGGTGTCCGGGCCCATTCCCAACGCGCCGCGTGACCTGGTCTTTTGCGATGTCGTAGAACAACGCTGTACCGTTGACCTTGAGGCTCCACAGGCCGTGCCGGGTGGGGTCGTAAGCCAGCGAGCTTGGCATATAGACCAGGTCCGGCGGGTCGCCTGGCTTGGGAAGGACGACGCGGTCCGCGGCGACAGTCTTCCGGCCCGCCTTTTCGGCGTCCGCAAGCGACTTTGCGCTGTAGAGCACCAGCCTCGCCAGGCCGCTCTTCCCCTGGGGGCTCCAATCCAGAACGTAGACGTTGCCGTTCTTGTCCGCACGGACGCCCACCGGCAGGAACATGTGGTCCAGTTCGTCGGCCTTGCGGCCCGCGGTGCCCTGGAAGTCCTCTTGGCCAAGGACGAAATCGGCCTCTTGACGTGGAATTCCGGTCTGCGGGTCCTTGCTGAAGCGGAGCACGCGGTTGTTAATGGAGTCCGTGATCCAAAGGCTCCCCTGGGCGTCCACGTCAAGGCCCATGATATCACGCAGGTGCAGCGAGCCGGAGCCGACGCCGCCCTTGTTCGGCTCGTGGGTCGTGAAGTCCCCGCCTTGTCCCCAAACCGCGTGCGCCGCCAGACCGCTGTTGGGGTTGAAAGGATCCTGGTACAGCAGCACCCGGTTGTTGTAACAGTCGGGCACGTAGAGGTTGTGCCCGGCGTCCAGGGCGAGGTTCACGAACACCACCGTCTCACCTGGGCTGACGGCCCCGCTGCGGCTCACGGCCAGCGAGAACCTGCTCGCCGGGGCCTTGCCCGGAAAGGCCTGCATCGTCGCGTCCCCGTTGGCGGCGGAAGTGTGCGGGCCGGGCTGGCCTAGAAGCACCTTGGGCTCGACCTTCCCCGGCGTCAGCTTGAACGATTCTCCCGCGGCGCAGTCCTCCTCGCTCGTCGCGGGCTTCCCGCTGGAAGTGACGCCGAGCCGGTCCAGCCCAAGCACCCGATTGTTGTTCCCGTCCAGAATGAAGACGCGGTTGGGCTTGGTCGAACGGTCAATGGCCAGACCGCCCGCCAGGTTGACATTGAACGGCGTCAGCTTTCCATAGCTGTAGTTGTAGAAGTCTGGCTGGCCGAGGACCACGTCCGCCCACAGGTCGCCCTTTTCGCCGCGCACAGGTTTCTCGGCGAGCCGCGCGCTCACGCTTTCCGAGGTCCTTTCTGCGCCGCCGTCGAGCCGGACCTTCAGCCGGTAATAGTGCAGCACCCCGAACCAGCCGCGCGAATCCCGGAAGCGGTTTCCCCGGTCGAATTCCGCGACGTGGCGGCCTGGCCCGAAGCGGTCGGCTTGATACGGGCCGCAGCCAAGGTCGCCATAGCCCGTCACGTCCGGGCGAAGTTCGTATGCCTGCGTGGTCTGGGGAGCGAACGAAGGCTCGGCGCTCCGCTCGAGGATGTAGGCCGTCGCGCCCGGCACCGGGTCCCAGGCCAGCACAATCTCGATGGTCGTTGTGGCCGCGATCCTCAGGCGGAGCGGGGATGAGTCCTCTTGGCTCTTCCGCTCAGCCTCGGCGCAGACACTGCTTCCGGCCAGGAGCATCGCCGTGGCGATTACAGGGATTCGCGCGAGACTCAGCATAGGCAGGCTCCTTGCGGCTGGCCTGGATTCCCACAGGCACCTGGTGTAGTGGCTCACAGTTGGTGGATTTTTCAAGCGGCAATTCGTCGAATCTCCAGATAGGAGGAGAAACGCTGAAAGCAGCACCGAGGATTGTTCGCGGCGGCTGAGGCCGGGGGTTAGTGGGCCAGGGACTTTCGGGGAGCCGTACTTAGCTGGAACGGACAATGCCGACAACCTGACCGTTCCGGCTTCCCCGCTCTTGCGCAGCAGGACTTGGACTCTACAGTAGCCGCCAAGGAGACCGACATGCTCAGCGAATCGTGTAACGGAGAAGCAGGATTGGCGGGGACAGACAGCCAATTTCCAAACAGCCGGAAATTGGCGTCAGTCCCCGCCGTGGCGCTTCTGCTGCTGGCCACTGCTGGCGCTGGTGAAGTGCGGCTGGAGGCCTATTACCTGGCAGCGGGAGAGAAGACCAAAGGCCTGGCGATCATGGACCTGCCGCCAGGTCTGTCCAAGGACGCCGTCGTGCGCGTCACGCTGCTGCGTGAGGTGGATGTCCCGGACGGGGTCGGCAGGGACAGACAGCCAATTCCCAAACAGCCGGAGATTGGTGTCAGTCTGGGTGGGCGGGGACGGACAGCCAATCTCCAAACAGCCGGAAATTGGCGTCCGTCCCCGCCCGGCACGTTTACGACTGTGCTGCACGAGCGTCCCGCAGGCGAACAGGCGGGGGCTCTGGAAGTGCCGTTTGAAGCCGCCGGCGAGGGAATGCTCTACGGACGACTCCACATCAAAGCCGAAGTGTTCGCCAGCAGAGACGGCGCGGCTCTGAGCGCCGCGTGGAGCGCTCCAGTTCAGGTTGGCGTGAGGCACCGCGTGGAGTTGGCGGGCGAGTGGAGCGTGGCGAGCGTGGTGCAGTTCCAGTTTGCGGATCAATGGCGGCCCAAGGACTGGAAGCTTCCGGAAAACGTGAAGACGTTGACACTCCCCGGCACGTTCGACCCGGCGCTGACGCAATGGTTCCGTGGCTGGGTGACTGCAAAGCGCGAGGTGGCGTGGAAGGCGGGGACGGCGGGGACGGCGGCGGGGTCGGCGGGGACAGACAGCCGTGCCACGGGCGGGACGCCCGTGGTACAACCGCGCTTCTTGTGCGTGTCGGGTGTGTGGGACAGTGTCCTGGCTACAGTTGATGGCGTGAAGGCCGGGGAGGTTATGCCGGTTGAGGACCTGGACTGCCTGACGCACTGGATGGAATTCCACAGCCAGTTCAAGGGTGAGGAGAACCGTGCTAAACGGCTGATGATGAGCGACCACGACGAGTACCCGGCCTTGACTTGGCCGCTCCATAAGCCGCTCGCCACGGAAGGCCGGGCCGTGGTTGAACTGAAGATGCGCGGCACCAGCGGGCTTTTCCGCCCCAAGCCGGCCTACGGCATTCACGGCGGCCTGTACCTCGAATGCGCGCCCGCGGTGTGCATCCAGAGCATCTCGTTCGACACGGACAAGCCGGGCGAGATGCGCCGCCTGAAATTCAAGCTCACTTTGGCCAACGACACAGGCAAGGAGTTCCGCGGCAAGTTGCACGCTGTCTACGGCCAGTTCAGCGGGCTGCGCTCTTACACGGGAGCGTGTCCCGCGTACGCGGTGGAGGAACAGCCGCTGGTTGTGCCTGCCGGCGGCGGCACACTGGAAGTGCTGCGGGAAGAAGAGCCGCGCTTCGCCACCTGCCGGGCCACCTTCCTGGTCCAGGGCGACGGCGGCAAGGTGCTCGACGCCGCCACGGAGGAGTTCCACACGGTCACGGTTGAAATCCGCGAGAAGCGCGAGATCTGGTTGAACAACGAGCGCTTCATCGTCAAGGGACGCGGGAGCGCCAGCGACGATCCGAACAAACGCTGGCAGCTTCGCGTCAATGGTGTCAACGTGATCCGCGGCCCGACGAACCCGGGGCACATCGAGGACCTGCTGGCCAGCGGGCTGCTGAGCAGCGCGGGCGGCGCGCTGCTGGCCTCCTGCGAACGCTGCACTTTCTGGAACCCGCAGGACACCTCCAACATCACGCGCAGCGTCAGCAACTTCGTGCGCGTGCTGGGCCGTCTGCCCGGCATCCTGGAATGGGAAGCGACGAACGAACTCTATGGCGAGCCGGAGGAATGCCGGGTCGCGATCGCGGAAGCCTTCCATAAGCTCGATCCCTACCACCGCCCAGTGCTCGCCACCAAGGGCAGCGGCGAGTGGGAGGCCGAGGCGCGGGACGGCCGTGTCGCCGGCGTGGACGTGATCGGCGTGCAATACCTGCTCTCCAAAGAGGCCGTTGAATCGGTCACCTCCGCAATCACGGAGCAGCCCATGATCTGTTCCGAAGTCAACTGGAATGATCAGGCGCTGATGCAGCAGAACATGTGGCAGTTCTGGCTGGAGCATGGCCTGAGCGGCGCGCTGCTCTTCGACTATAGCGGCGCCTCGACCGACCAGGGCGTGCCGTTGACGCCGCCACAGGAGGCCGAAAGGAGCTGGTGGATGATCCGCCAGTCGAACCGCGACATGTATCAGGACCTGGTGGCCGGCGCGGCGCGGCGTGAGGATGGCCGCGTGAGCGTGACCGTCGGCAACCGCATGCCTTACACGTTGCGCAAGCTGACCGTGACGGTGCGCAACTTTGCCAAGTTTGAGCTGGCCGACCTGAAGCCCGGCGACGCGGTGGAACTGCTGTTGCCTCCGCAAGCCGCTCCGCCCGCGAATGAGACTGTCGCGCTGCGGGCGGATTACCTCTCGCACGGCGGCCTCATCCACACGGCCATTCTGACGCCTCGTGTCGCCAAGGCCGCGCAGGAAGGGGGCCGCAAGTGAAATTTTCGATCTTCGATTTTCGATTTGCGATTTTTGCCGTGGTCATGTGCGGGATTGTGCGCGCTGAATGCAAGCTGAGCGAAGCGCGGCGCAAAGTCGAGGGGGCCGAGCGGACCGTGTATACGCTGGAGAATGAGCGCATCCTGGTCGAGGTTGTTCCCGAACTGGCGGGCTGCGTGTCGCGCTACGTGGATAAGACCAAGGAGAAGTCGGCTTTCGAGAGGCTCGACGACTGCCCTTATCACTACGGCTGCCGCTGGGAAGGCAAGGCTTTCACGGGACAGGTGGAGGCGCGGGGCCCTGAGCGGGCCGCGGTGACGGTAAAGGGCGGCGGGAAGATCGCCGTCGCGCACCTGCGCCTGATCCTCGGGCTGGACCTCGCCAATCCACTGGACCTCAGCGTGGAACGGACCATGTCCATAGAGGGCGGCAGCAGCCGCCTGAGCGTAGATGTGAAGATCAGCAACAGCGGCGACGGCGTGGCGCCGGCGTTCCGCTACATGGTCCACGCGGTCTATGGGCAGGTGCCGCACATGCCCAACGCCGGCATGTATTGGTTCCTGCCCACCGCGAATGGGATTGAGTTTTTCAACGGGCCGCGGGGCCAGCGCGAGATGAATATTGCCGGCGGCGGCGCGCCGCTGGACCACCCCTTCAGCCGCTTCATCCGTGGCAGGAAGGCGGACAAGCCCCGCTATGAAGCGGGCGGCTGGGCGGCGATTCTTACTTCAGCCGGGCCTGCGTATCTGTTCTACGAGCCGGCGCAGTACGACTTCTTTCAATACTGGTACGGCGGTGATGCGGAGTGGCATTACACGTTCGAGCCGCACAGCAAGCCCGTGGATCTGAAGCCCGGTGAGGCGGTGAACTGCCGCTTCACGCTCGCTTACGATGCCAAGGATGTGCCTTTCAAGGGCAGTACCGTGGCCTTCGAAGCGCCGGCTGTCCCGCCGGAGATGACGCCGGGCGGCATTCTGGCGCTCAAGGCGCGCGCCACCACAGTCAGAGACCAGCCCGAAGCGGTGAAGCTGCGGTTCGAGGTTGCGGACCCGCAGGGGCAGGCTCTCCTGAGCCAGGAGGCCGCCGGGGTTGCCAAGCCGTTCCTCTTCACGGACCTGGCTGCCGAGTGCAAGCTGCCGGAGAAGGCCGGCTTGGGCAAATATTCATGGTCCGCGAAATATGCCGACGGAAAGACGCTCGCCTCCGGCTCACTCGAAGTGCTCGCCACCGAGGAGCTGGCCAAACGGCGCGCAGACAGGGCCACAGCCGAGGTGAAGGCCGAGATGGAGAAGCGGCTGAAGGATATCTCCGACAGGTTGGAGGAAGCGCACAAGGCCGAACGGCTGTGGCGCGAGGGGGCGAATTTTGCGTTCTCTCTGGGGGACCCATACATCTGGCCGGAGGGGACAGACAGCCCAAACAGCCAAATTCCAAACAGCCAATTTCCAAACAGCCGGAAATTGGCGTCAGTCCCCGCGGGGTCGGCGGTCAGCATCGGCTACAAGACAGGCGCGGTTCCCGTCCTGGGCCAATGGAAAGCCAACGCGCCACTGCGCATTCAGACTCTCGCTGCCATGCCGGCGCCGGCCTGGCCCGCGGACGCGGAAAAGCTGCTGGCGTCGCTTGGCAACAGCCGCTCGTTCGTGCGCGATCTGGCGGCGGAGCCTGACGGCCAGGGCCTGGTAGCGCTGGTTGTGGAGGCCGCGAAGAACCATGTCGAGGTGGTTCGGCTGGGGGCGGGGGCGCAAGGGATCGTCAAACGTTGGGGCCGTTTCGCGGAAAAGCCCACGGAGAGCGACGACGCCTTGGGGCTTGGCGCACGCGCTGTGGCAGTGGATGCAGAAGGGAACATCTGGATCACCACGAACACCTGGGGCCAGACCAGCGTCTTCAAACTGAACCAGGACAACTCACCCTACGAAGAAAGCATCGTTGGCGAGAAGGGGGCGGTGAAGAAGTTCGCGCCCGATGGCCGCTTCCTTGGCGCGGTGCCGGCGCTGGATGTGCCATTGGACTTGGCGCTGGCCAGCGCGGACGGGAAGCCGGTGCTCCTGGCAACTTACCACAATGTTTCCGCGTATCACGGGGCCATGGTCCGCGAAGGGGCGCTGGTGGTGGACGTGGGCCAGGTGCGGCGCGCGGGCGAGATCAAGGTCCCGGCGGGATCGCTGGCCGTGGACGGTCAAGGGCGGCTCTGGAGCGCCGACGTGGCAGGCCACGTGGCCTGCTACTCACATAAGGGCCAGAAGCTTCTGGACGTCGCCGCGTCGCCGCCGCAAGCGGTAAAGGACGCGCGGCTTCCGCTCGGTTCACCGTTGCCGGCCGTGTTGCGCATGGCTGCAGCGGACAGCGTGGCGCTGCTCTTCACTCTGCAGCGCAAGCTGACCCGCCTGGATGAAAAGGGCGCGCCGCAAGGGGAGGCGCAGGCACTCCCTGACTCCGCTGGAGCGCCTGTCAGGCTGGCCGCATCCGCCGCGGGCGTATGGGCGGTCTGCGAGAAGGAGCTTTGGAAGCCCAAGTAGTGGATAAGTGGGTGGTGGGTGAAAGTACTGAGTACTGAGTACTGAGTATCGCGCGCTCGCTGGGCCTTGGGCGCTCAGTACTCAGTACTCCGGCACTCAGTAATTTTTTCTTGCAGCAAGACTGCCTGGCTCCTCGTCAACAATAGGTATGGGTGTAAGCAGTTTTTGGCAGCAAATGGGCTTGGTTTCACGTCGAATGGGTGTTAGGACAGGTGTAAGCACGTACTGGCAAAGGGGTGCACAGATGACCAACCTCAAGACCGTTGCCGCCGCCGCAGTCATCACGCTGACAGTGCTGGCCGGCCTTACCTGCGTTTGTGCTCGGTGCGAGGAGGACCCCGCCAAGGTGCTGGAGGCGAGGATAAATGCGGCGCGTGCCTCCACCGAGCTAAACAACGCCGCTACCAACGCGAAGAACACAGATGAGAAAAAGGCGGCTGACGACAAGTTGCGCAAGGCCAGGAACGAGGCGCAGAAGAAGCAGGACAAAGCCGAGTACAAGGAAATGATCATGGGGAACCTGGCCGCGGTGAAGGAGATGTTCGCCAAGGCCGAGGAGTCATGGAAGAACCAGAAGTACAACGAGGCCGGCCAGCTATACAGTTCAGTTGCCCTGGCGACCGTTGCAGGCGCTGAAGATATGGTCGAGACCTCCCGCGGCCGCCTGGTGGAGATGGAGGACCTGGCCAAGGGGCATCTCAAAGGCGCGGACGACAACGACCTCAAGCGCGAATATGTAAAGGAGGTCGAGGAACTCGGGCTGGTCGTCAAGGAATTTGGCCTGACCAAGACACGCGAAACCGCGTTGCGCCGCCTGATCACGTTGAAGAGCCGCCCGGAGGTGGCGGGATATGTGGAGCTGTCCACGGCTGAGTCCTACGAGACCGATGGCAAGCTGATGGACGCGGTCGCCATCTACAAATCCGTTGCCGCCAACCCGCGCTATGAGAACAGCGTGCCGGCCTTGAAGGCCCGCCGCAAGCTGGAGGAACTGGAGAAGAACGAAGCCACGCGCACAAAGATGAAGACCGAAGCGGATGCCAAGGCCGACAAAGAAGCCCCGGTGCTCCTGGCCAGCGCCAAGAATTTCCTTCTGAACAGCAAGCCCAAAGAGGCGATGGAAAAGCTCCAGATGGTCATAGACAAGTTCCCAGACAGCAAATATGCCGAGGATGCGAAAAAGCAGTTGACCGGGCTGAAGTAGGGCTCAGCTACGGGATGATCTTATTCAGCGGGTACTCAATGATCCCCGTCGCCCCGATGCGCCGCAGCTCGGGCACCAGGCGCCGCACTTTGGACTCCGCGATCACCACTTCGGCCGCGATCCAGCCTTCCTGAGCCAGGGGGCTGACGGTGGGGCTGGAGAGCGCCTCCAGTTTGGCCATGACTGCTTCGCGGCAGTGGCTTGGGACGTTCATTTTCAGGCCGACCATCTCCTGGGCGCGGATAGCGCCCTGGATCAGCATGGCGATGTTCTCGAGTTTCTCGCGCTTCCAGGGTTCGGCATAGGCTTTCTTGTTGGCCACGAGTTGCGTCACTGATTCGCAGACCGTGTCCACAATACGCAGGTTGTGCGCCTTCAGGCTGCTCCCGGTCTCGGTCACGTCCACGATGGCGTCGGCCAGTTCGGGCGGCTTGACTTCCGTCGCTCCGTGGCTGAACTCGACGTTGGCCTGCACGCCGTTGCGGGCCAGATAAAGCCGGGTGGTGTTGACCAGCTCGGTGGCGATGGTGCAGCCTTGCAGGTCTTTGACGCTCTGCACGGGTGACTTGGCGGGCACGGCCAGGACCCAGCGCACAGGCGTAAGCTGGTGCTTGCTGTAGACTAGGTCGGCGATCACTTGCACATCGGCGCCGTTCTCAATGACCCAGTCCTTGCCGCAGATGCCGGCGTCGAGCTTGCCCTGCTCGATGTAGCGCGGCATTTCCTGCGGGCGCAGCATGATGCAGGTGATCTCCTCATCGTCTATGGGCGGGTAATAGCTGCGCGACTCGACACGGACTTTCCAGCCGGCTTTCTTGAGCAGCTCCAAAGTGGATTGCTCCAGGCTGCCCTTTGGGAGTGCCAATTTAAGTTTACTCATCTGAAGACCTTTCTCCTCGACGTGAAACGTGAAGCGTGAAACGTGAAGCGTGAAACGTGAAGCGTGAAACGTGAAACGTGAAGAACAAGCTACGAGGCTGCAAGATTCACGTTTCACGCTTCACGTTTTGCGTTTCATAAACCAAGAAACGACAAAGGCAAGGGGAAGCCCAATCCAAAATGCAGAATGCAAAATGCAAAATGAACTGCCAGCACGGTGCGTCATTCTGAATTTTGCATATTGAATTCTGCTTGCCCGCCTCCAATAATCCCCAAGCCTAGCAGCTTTTCAAGAGAGGACACGCCATGCAGCAAAATGTGTCCGATGAAGCCTTCGCCCGATATGTGAACCAGATCGGCGACGCCACGTTGGATCAGATCGAGGCGGCCAGGGCGGCCGAGGCTGAGAGCGCCAAGAAGGGCATCCACCTCTCGTTGGGCGAGGTCCTGGTCCAACAGGGCATCCTTACGCAGGCCCTCCGCGAGAACATCGAGAAGCAACTCCAGGCTCAGCAAACCAAGCAGCTTGGCCCGTACAAACTCATTAAGAAGCTGGGCGAAGGCGGCATGGGCGCTGTCTACCTGGCTGAAGATACCAGCGTCGGGGGCAAAGTTGCCGTCAAGGTCCTGGCCAAAAAATATTCGGAGCAGGGCGAGTTCCTCACCCGCTTCCTCCGCGAGGCCCAGGCGACTGGAAAACTCAACCACGCCAACATCGTCACAGCGTATAACGTCGGCGAGGACGCCGGTACGCATTACTACGCCATGGAGTATTGCGATGGCGACACGCTGGACAGAATCCTTAAGCGCGAGGAGTACCTGCCCTGGGACAAGGCCATTGCAGTCACCATCCAGGTTGCCCGTGGCCTCAAGCATGCTCACGAACAGGGGATCATTCACCGTGACATCAAGCCAGCCAACGTCTTCATCTGCAGACCCCTCGCCCCTGGTGGGGAAGGGGATGGGGGTGAGGGGGACGTGTTCGGCGAGGCCTTCGTCGCCAAGATTCTCGACCTCGGATTGTCCAAGAACATCGGCAGCAGCGAGCAGTCCTATCTGACACAGACTGGCACCGCGTTGGGCACGCCGCACTACATGTCGCCAGAGCAGGCCCGTGGCGACAAAGGCATAGACGGGCGCACGGACATATACTCGCTGGGCGCGACCTTGTATAACCTCGTCACCGGGCAGACGCCGTTTTCCGGCATGTCGGCGGGCGTGGTGATGATGAAACACCTTTCGGAGCAACTGCCCAATCCGCAGGACATGAACGCGGACATTCCAGACGGCGTGGTCCAAATCATCCAGAAGATGATGGCCAAGGCGCCTGCGGACAGGTATGCGAACTGCGCCGAACTGCTCGCGGACCTTGAACTGGCCTGTCAGGGCAAGCAGCCCTCCAGCGTGAACCTGGACCCGGCGCTGACGACAATAGCCACACGGCGGAAGGGCGCGCAGGACAAGGTTGCTGCCAGGCCAAGAGCGGCCCGGCCAGGAGCAGCAGTTGTCCGTAAAAAGGCCGAACCGGCGCCTCTTGAGCCGGTGGATGAGACTCTGGTTCACAAGGACGCAGCCCGTGGAGCGGCCGGCGACGCTCATGCCGCTCCAGGGGGCAGGAAGCGGAAAACGTACCTAGCCGCTGGCGCGGCCGCACTGGTACTTCTGGTCGCCGCCGCAGCGCTGGCGCTGAGGGCCAAACCCGAAACTCAAAATCCGAAACCCGAAGGAAACTCAACACCGGAAACAACCGCAACCGTGACAGGAACCCAGGCTGCAAAACCTGAAACCGCAGACCTGAAACCTGAAACCAAGGTCTGGCCCCTGCACAACGGCAAGGAACCCATCGCCGACTACGCCAAGCGCGTGGGCCTGCCTGCGGCCCAGGAGCTTGATCTTGGCGGGGGCGTGACAATGGAGTTCGTGCTCATCCCCGCTGGCAAATTCATGATGGGCAGTCCGGAGACAGAGAAGGGTCGCTTCGCTGACGAGACGCAGCATGAGGTGACGATCAGCAAGCCGTTTTATATGGGGAAGTATTCGGTAACGCAGGAACAGTATGAGGCAATTACGGGTACGAACCCAAGCAACTTCAAGGGCGTGAAGAGCCCTGTGGAGAATGTTTCGTGGGAAGATGCCCAAGAGTTCTGCAAGAAGTTGAGCGCAAAGTCGGGCAAGACGGTGCAGTTGCCGACGGAAGCCCAGTGGGAATATGCCTGCCGTGCGGGAACGATTAGTGCATACTACTGTGGCGATGAGGAGGCGGACTTGGCGCGCGTCGCCTGGCGTAGCCTTAACAGTGGGGGTACAACGCACCCCGTAGGCCAGAAAGAACCGAATGCCTGGGTCCTCTACGACATGCACGGGAACGTCTGGGAGTGGTGCGAGGATTTGTTCGGGGAATACCCAACCGGCGTGGCGACCGATCGCAGGGGTTCGCGGACCGGAACCGGGCGTGTTTTGCGGGGCGGGTCCTGGAATAGCAATCCGTGGGTCTGCCGCTCTGCGGTTCGTCGCAGCTTCACGCCAGACTTCCGGTACAACGACATCGGCTTCCGGTTGATGCTCGCTGGACCTCCTTAACCTTTGCTCTGTTTTTCTGTTGCTCTTTGCCGCGAGCCAAGCGGCGGAAACATTTTGCGGAAAACGGGGGGCGAAATGGAGGAGTTGAAGGTCATCGCAGACTTTTACGACTTCATGCTCTGGCTGCCCCAACATGCGCAGCAATTCCCCCGCACCACCGCTGCAACTTGGACATTGCTATTGAGAACCGCCCGCAAGCCGTGGGGCAGCGATCAACGTAAATGGCGTTGTGGAGTGGATTCCCGATGTCGGGAATGGCCGTCGGGTCTTCGTCGTGCGCCATCTGTATCAGGATTCCGTGTCAGGGACTTGGATCGGAACGTCCTGCCTAGCGCCCTTGTATGATGAAGGAAGAGAGTCCGAAGGCACGGAATACACCTATTGCCGGGGAAGCCGCCGTCAGCCAAACGGGCCGGGTTGAACAACCAGCGTCTGGCTGCCGCGCGGGCCTTTTTCATGGCCGTCCCAGAGGGGCCAGAGCTGGCGGTTCCCCTGGCCCTTCGGTCATGGCAAAGCGCCTTGACTACTTTCCGCCAACGCCTTCTAATCCCCTTCATCCGCTGTCGGTCTTGGGGTGAGAGTGCGCACTATGGCCGAGAACGTCTCTGACGAAGCCTTCGCCCGATATGTGAACCAGATCGGCCACGCCACGTTTGATCAGATCGAGGCGGCCAGGGCGGCCCAGGCTGAGAGCGCCAAGAAGGGCATCCACCTCTCGTTGGGCGAGGTCCTGGTCCAACAGGGCATGCTTACGCAGGCCGTCCGCGAGAACATCGAGAAGAAAGCTCTTGCGCAGCAGGCTGGCGGCCTGATGCAGCTTGGCCCCTACAAGCTCATCAAGAAGCTGGGCGAAGGCGGTATGGGCGTTGTCTACCTGGCTGAAAACACCAGCGTCGGGGGCAAAGTTGCCGTCAAGGTCCTGGCCAGAAAATATTCGGAGCAAGGCGAGTTCCTCACCCGCTTCCGCCGCGAGGCCCTGGCGGCTGGAAGACTCAACCACGCCAACATCGTCACAGCGTATGACGTCGGCGAGGACGCCGGTACGCATTACTACGCCATGGAGTATTGCGATGGCGAAACGCTGGACAGAATCCTGAAGCGCGAGGAGTACCTGCCCTGGGACAAGGCCATTGCAGTCACCATCCAGGTTGCCCGTGGCCTCAAGCATGCTCACGACCACGGGATCATTCATCGACGTCAAGCCAGCCAACGTCTTCGTCTGCAGACCCCTCGCCCCT